>JGI24662J20072_1000227_pt1 | contig 15606 bp, 15 predicted proteins | sample MalvirmetaMSP146_FD_20072 | JGI IMG/M metagenome (IMG submission 20072) | reverse complement strand
CGGAGAAGGTGATCTGATCCATGCTGGCAACGATCCTATGCGATTGACGATGGCCGTATTATCGCTGATTTTGGAGACTTATTCAGAGCCTCCTTAGTTACAATTAATCTAAGAGAGAGTTTTATAAACAGTTTAATGTTTTGTCAAGAATATGAGACAGCGTTCACTCTTTATTGTCTTCTACTTGATCTGGAGGGTGAGTTAGACCGTGGTTTGTCTTGTGGGATTATCCGAAATTACGCTCAATCAAAAACGGCCAATTCCGCATGATAGAGCCTTTAGAGAGGAATCAAACAATCCAACATAAGGGGCCGGCCATTGCGACTTATCAGGGTATGCAAGGCTTCCAGTTGTGGGGCAATAGCTCGTTGATGGCGTTGTTTTTCTGCGTCGGCAGGCGGGTCAACAAATCCTTCAGATAGGCATAGGGGTCATGACCATTCAGCTTTGCAGACTGGATCAGTGTCATGATCGCAGCCGCACGCTGACCACTACGTAGTGACCCCGCGAACAGCCAGTTGGAACGGCCTAGCGCCCAGGGCCGGATCTGGTTTTCCACCCAGTTATTGTCGATGGGCACAGCACCATCGTCCAGGTAGCGCGTCAGCGCTTCCCACCGTTTGAGGCTGTAATCCAACGCTTTGGCCGTGCCAGAACCATCCAGCACCTTCTGGCGATGCGCGAGCATCCACTGATGCAGTGCCTCAGCAAGGGGTTTGGCTTTGGTTTGCCGGATTTCCCGTCGCTTATCCGGCGGCAGGTCTTTGGATTCTCGCTCGATCTCGTAAAGCCCGCCGATGTATTTCAGGGCCTTGGCTGCCAACTCGCTCTTGTTGGCTTCGTGCAGGTCGTAGAACTTGCGCCGGGCGTGGGCCATACAGCCGATTTCAGTGATGCCGTTGCCGAACCCGGCCTTGTAACCGGCGTAATCGTCACAGACCAGTTTTCCCTGCCAGTCACCCAGGAAGGTGCGGGCGTGTTCACCCGCCCGGCTGGGTGCGAAGTCGTAAACGGTGGCTTTCAGGTCCGAGAACGGTGTGGTGCAGTAGGCCCAGACGTAGGCCTTGTGGGTCTTTTTCTTGCCCGGGGCCAGCATGCTGACCGGGGTTTCATCGGCATGCAGAACGTTGTGTTCCAGCAAGGTGTTTCGCAGTGCATCCGCCAGGGGTTGCAACTGCACACCGCAGGCACCCACCCATTCGGCCAGGGTGGAGCGAGGGATTTCCAGGCCAGCGCGACCGAAGATGCGCTCCTGACGGTACAGCGGCAGATGGTCCGCGTATTTGGCCACCAGCACCTGAGCCAGCAGGCCGGCGGTGGGGATACCCTTGTCGATCACCTGCGGTGGTACCGGTGCCTGGACCAGGGTCTCGCACTTTTCGCAGGCCCACTTGCCTCGGATGTGGCGCTCCACGGTGAACTCGCCCGGTACGTAGTCCAGCTTTTCGCTGATGTCTTCGCCAATGCGCTTGAGCTGACAGCCGCACTGGCACTGAGTATTGTCCGGTTCGTGGTGGATCAGGGTGCGGGGCAGTTCCGGTGGCAGCGGGGTGCGCTTAGGCTTCTGTTTGGGCCGGGCAGCCTTCTGCTCCTCGGTCATCGCCTGGTCCAGCTCGGCTTCGATGGCGGCCAGGTCGCTGTCGATCAGTTCGTCCAGCAGTTTCCCCTGAACCGCATCGAGTTGTTCACTACGACGGGCGTACTTGTGACGCTTGAGGATGGCGACTTCATGGGTCAGCTTCTCGATGATAGCGTTGCTGCGCACCAACGCCCGTTCCTTCCGGTCCAAGACTTGATCATTGGCGTCCAGAGAGTCCATCAGTTCCGTCGCCAGGGCACGGAGCTGATCGGCAGAGAGTTGGTTGATGTCGGGGCGCTGAGTCATGCCGCCTAGTATGCCAAGTCCCTGTGCGGCAAGCGATTCGCGGTTCTGGCTATAGCGGCATCACGACACTTGTGGTTACAGGATGGAGATGACGCCTTCCGCACCAAGGCGTTGCCAGGGCAGGCCCTGAACCAGGGCGGACAACTGTTCCTCGGTCAGGCGCAGTTGCTCACCGCGCCAGGTTTCGCCCCAGTGGAATTTGCCCCGGTTCAGCCGGCGGGCACACAGCCAGATGCCGAGTCCATCGTGGATCAGCACCTTCATCCGGTTGCCCCGTTTGTTGGCGAACAGGTAGGCGCAATGGGGTTTGGCTGAACCGAACACCTGAATTACCCGGGCCAGGGCCTTGTCGGGCCCCGCCCGCATATCCAGCGGTTCGGTGGCCAGCCAGATCTCGTCGATGCGGATCATCCCAGCAGATCCCGCAACAGGGCAGCACATTGATGCGCCTGCTCCGCAGGCCACTCCACCACGACCGAGCCACCGGCGCGGGGAATCTCGATGCGGATGGTGCTACGCTTGTCTGGAACTGATTGGTTGCTCGGTGCAGAGGTTGCCGCTGGGAGAGCGACCGACACAAACCCCGATCTTTTCGGCGCTCGTCGCGCTTCATTAATCCAGCGCCGAACCATGTTGGTGTTGAGCCCATTCTCCAAAGAAATCCGGGAAACAGAAGCTCCAGGTTCTAGGCACTCAGCAACGATGTCGGCTTTGAACTCAGGAGAAAAGCGGCGACGCTTCTGATAGGGCTTGGTTGCGCTTACGTTGTTCATGTTAAGTGTCCACTAGAAAATAAGTGGACACTATCCTGACGGCGGCAGCGCCAGGATCAAGATGGGATCACCAGACGGTTACGGTATCACGGTCAAGAGCCGGATTTTTTCACACAATACGCAGCACTTAAACGGGGTCAGGGTAAGCTTTAAAGCAGCAGTCTTAGGATAGGACAAAATGGGAGCGAAGGTCCGCTTTTGTTTATCAGAGGAGAGTCGACATTCTTGGTTTGCTCATCTGAGTCTGAAAATAACCCAAGCACTAGCCCGGACGAAATGGAAATGAATCAGCAATACGATTCACCGACAAACTAATGAAATGGTTCTCACTGCTCCAAAAAGGGAGCCGCTGGCCGATAACCCACTCAAAGAATTAAATGGAAGCCTAGAGCAAGTATTCCTTAACGTAGAGGACCGCACCTACTAAGCATGAGACCAGAAACATGTTCCAAATTAATTTAGCGTCTTCAACAAGAGAATCTGGTTTCTCGGTAGACTCCGGCATGGGCGTTTTTTTATTGAGCCGAATTTTTACGCCGCGCGACGAAGGCGATCCCCAGACAGAGCTATCTGAACCGGAAACTGGCTTGTACACGTCTGTCGCCCGGTCTCCCGACCCGTAATCGCGCTTGTTCAAGTTGCTTCCAATCAACCAACCGAGAATCGCGCCAGGGACTGTCCCTATGATGGCACCTCCGAATCCCGCAATACCGGTGAAGGAGCCTAAAATCGCTCCAATCAGCGCCCAGCCCCAAGCGAACGACTTACGTCGTGAAACGGGATCGCCCCTCATCTGCCAATCTCGGTAATAGCGGGACCCTATAAAAAGAATTACAACCACTACAATAAATGTGAGCATCTTTCCTCCTTGAACTCCGATTAATCTGGTTCCCTATATCAAATAAAAGTGGTCAATCTACCGCATCACTATCCAGCAGATTAGCAGACAACAGACTACTCGGCAGTAACCCCCTTCACTGTTCAAACGCTACAGAAACTCGGCAGAATGGGGGTTCGCTTTCGTTTAGTATCACGAATCATTAGGCTTGTCTTGTAACCGACTTAGGCGGCGGGCTCACACCATTCATCGTGTTGGAGCAGCTCGGTCCGGTGCTTCGGTAGTTACTACATCCCCAGAATTCACCGTATTGGCCATGCCGTTTTTTCATTGGAGCGCCACAAACGGAACAAAGCGGGGTCCAGGTTCGGCAGGCTTCGTTAATACAGATCTTATAACCACCCTGCTTCTTCATCGCGCTGCCACATGACGGACATCCCGGGTCCGTGTTTGTGCACAGGGGGTAGTTCGAGCAACCAAAAAACGTTGAAGCACCCGAGAATCTCGGCACCATGCTCCCCGATTTGCAGGTTGGACATGGCAATTCAGTGGCATTTAGCTGGTGATTGGATGTGTGGAACTCATCCAGCTCCACTGAATAGTCCTCCTTGATCAATTCTTTAACGAAGACCGATGCCACACTCATATCTGTGATTAAGTAGGCGCGATGACGAGCGCGCGTCAATGCAACATAAAAGAGCCTGCGCTCTTCAGCAAATTCGTATGGCTCTTCTGGTGGAAGCAATGCATTCAATAACGGATGGGTTTCTTTTGCTGAGGGGAATCCGTGTGCACCTACATCGAACCCCGTTATTATCACGTAGTCTGCTTCTTTGCCCTTGGAAGCATGGAAGGTGAGGCGTTCTATATCCAGTTTTGGAAACTTCCGTTTGAGGACCCTCAGGACGGAGCTATCGGGTAGCCGGAACCAAAACCTCGCCAGCACATAAACACTCGCCCTACCGTCGACCCGATCGGAAATCGCCTGGCATACCTCTTCCAGTTCAGTAACGTCGCGCTTCTCAGATTTGCCGCGGCGGAGCAATGACACGGCTGGCTGAGAAACGACCGTGTGAGTTGTCAGTCGCTTATTCACTTGTGCAGGGTTTTTTGTGACAAACTTTGAGGCGACATCCGAAATTTGGTTGTTGAATCGAAAAGTCTTGTCCAACGATGTTGTTTTCGTTGGCCCGAACTCTTTTTTGAATCCTGTGGTGAGCGTTACGTCGCTCCCCGTAAAGCGGTAGATCGCCTGCCAATCATCACCCACGCAAAACACTGAACAGTTCGCTGTTCTGTCCCGCAGTGCTTTCACCAATCTTGCTCGAGGACGGGAGATATCTTGGAACTCATCGACTAAAATGTAACGCCATGACGGTTTAAAACGGCCAGATTCCGCATAGTCGATTGCTTTGCCAATCATGTCGTTAAAATCGATGCTCTCGCTTGCTTGGAGATCTGCTTCGTAGTGTTCCAAGACAGGCTTCAATAGTTCCATGGCCGCAATGAACTGCCCCGGGTTTGAGACGCGATTGGCGCGGGTCTTTACCTCATCCCAGGTCTCATGGCTCCCCTTAAATGCGCCGACCAACTGGCTCATTAGCCGGGAGAATTCGGTGATCTCACCCCTCTCCTTGAGAGTTTCAAGAATCGCCTCATTGGGTAGCGGATCAAACCTCACTCCGAGCGCAGATAGCTTCTTCTCAAGTTCACTGAGCAAACACCCCTCACTTCGTTCGTATGAATAGGTCTCGACCAGCGTTGTCTGATTATTCTTGTGCAAATCTCGCTTCCAGCGAATGCTTTCATGATACTGATTCGCATCCACATACGGTGCTGTCGAACCGTCGCGCCCGATTCCAAAGTGTTCCAAGTAAATGTCGTACTCGGGCAAATAGAAGTCCGGTAAGTAAGCTCGGAAGTCAGGTGTCCGTGTCGGGGCCGCCGTGTAAGGGGCTTCGTATTGATACTCAACTCCCATCTGGAACAGCCAATTGGCGATAAGCGCCTCTTCCAGGCTTTTTACATTCTCTCCTTTTAGGGAGTAGATCTTGTTCGCCCGGATGTACTCGAAGTAGTCTCCCTCCGAGGAAAAATCAAAACAGTTTTTTTCAGGGTATAAGTGGTCCGAAAAATAACGCACTACCTGATTTTGATAGTTCTTATCCTCCAGAAGCAATTTGAGCCAATCATCGACCGCCTTCGCCAGAGTATTATCATCCTCAGCCAATTTGCTGATCTGCGGCTTCCCACCTTCGACATCCCCAATGATTTTCAACCCGAGAGAGTGGAAGGTAGCGGCTTTCACTTGGGCTCCAGGGATCTTCTCCGCAATTCGTTCTTCCATTTCCTCTGCTGCTTTGCGCCCAAACGCCAGCATTAGAATGTCGCTATCTCCTGCCCTCCCACTTTCAAGAAGATAGGCTGCCCGTCCGATCATTGTGCTTGTCTTACCGGTCCCTGCACCTGCGAGTACCAGGTTGTTGTCCTCATCAATGACGCAGGCTTCACGTTGCTTAATGGTGAGAGGGTTCGATTCTACTGAGTCGAATAAACCTTTGTATCGATTCAACTCTGCGCTTAGAAAGTCGTCTCGCACTTGCTGAATGACAATTGGATCCGACTCCGCCCACTGTCGAAGCCTTTCAAACGGCTCAGCCTGATCTGGAGGCAAATCAATATCGTCGGGAGGCAGTATTAAACGGTTTCTCTGTGAATCGGCAAAGTGTGCAATTGCATTTGCGTGGCTTGTTCGAAGATAACCAGCTTTCTTAACCAATAAGAGGATTTTGGACAGTGCAGCCTCGGCTCGAGCACCATGAAGGTCCAACAGTCGGGAAAGAATTTCCTCCCTTAGTTTTCGACCACTGGCTTTGTTGAGCCAGGATATGGTTTCTTGATGGCTGCCCACCGCGAATTGAATTTTTGAGAACAGTACGCCCTTACTGATAACAGGAGAGGAGGAAATATCATTCCAGCGAATCAGCCGTTCAGGCTGTTGCTTGTTCCGTAATACAACTCCCAGCTCTGTAACTGTTAGCTTGAGCGGAGTCCCTCCGAACAGCTTCAGGAACCAAACCTGACGAAAAACGCTCATTTAAAATTCCTTGTCGACCGTCCTTGGCTCCCGCTCCAGAACGCAGATTCAAAACACCACTCTCGCCATTCTACAAATGAGACAGGTAACATATTGACCTCCCTCAATTGCCGGCAGCTCTAAAACATTACCTGATTGATGATCAGCTAGTCTGCGCTGAGAATAACGAGATCAACTAGTGAATCAGAGATTCAGAGCTTGCTCCACCCTGTAATTCGACAGTCAGATAGCTGAACCGGGTAAAAAAGTTACTTTGCTATCACATGGATCTTAATCCCTGAGCTATAGGTGATTGAGTTAGATCTGATCACAATAATTGTGATTATTTGGGAGCATGAGACCGCTGCTTGCTTCAGCAAGCAGCAGCAAAACGGAACTAATCGGACTGCGTTTCTAGCTCAAAGGTACCGATGGTTCGAGTCAGGAATAAAGCCAGTTCATCCGCCTTTTCCTCTAGCCCGACAATCATAATATCTCTTCCACCCTCACGAACTCTGTCACGCGACACCATTGTCAAAAACCACCCTGATGCATGACGCGTTACTGTAGCAAAAGTCGCCATGGGGACCCCATTGTAAGAGGATGGGATTTTTGTCGGAGACGTTGTGATCGAAAGTGATAGGCCTTTCCAGTGGTTCTTCGGCAATAGAGTGTGGAGCCGAGCCTCGCTCTGACGAATTGCTTCTTCCAGCAAGTTCGAGTCCAAAGTTCTTGCCGAACACCGTTTCTGACTAGCATTCAATGCGTTAGTAATTTTATCGAAATTTAGTACATTGATTTTCAAAATTTGTTTACCAGCTTTCCGCTGATACTAATAACCTCATTAAAAACAGTCAATTACAATTCTAGTATAATCCAGATTCAACTGTTAATTAGTGTAAAAGTTGCGAAACGGGCGCATTGATTTCTCCATTCGCCACCTCTGTGACGACCTCTGCGCGGACTTGTTTGAACAATTCCATAAGCTGATCTGCTATCCAGGGAAGCGTACTGTTCGTCGACTCGATTTCTGATGGCGATGAGTTTGTCCATGCTTCATGGGTCTCTCGTGTTTCTCGGTTTAGCATAACAAAGCCCCCTAGACTGGGAGCTATTCGGTTTGGCCGCTTCGCGGAAATTAAACCAGTTGCTGCTTCATCAGCTCTGAGTGTTTTTTTTCTGCCTTTTCTCGGCAGGCCTTCTCGAGTCCGTTCTGCTTATTTTTCATCGTCCGGGTCAACATATAAAACGCCTGACGCTCGGCAATGTAAAACTGGAACACCTCTTCCTCTGTGAAGGCCTTATCCAGAGGCTTGCCGCGCTCTTTCGCGATGACTCGCATCCGCATCAGGTTTTCGTTGTTGATGTCTTCAAACCGACCCTCTTCTCAAGCCTTGGCGGCAGTATCCGGCTCAGCGACCTCTACATGGGGCATTTTTACCTTTTTGCGCATCTTCGGCTTGTATCCATGAGCGCCCCGAATGACGCCAATGAACTCGCCAACCTTCCGGCCTGAAATGAAGCCGTCGTGCGAGAAATACTTCTGGTCGTCCTTACTGCTTCTCTTGATGACCGCCGTGCCTCCCATCAAGCCAAGGCTTTGGTTCCGTCGAAACGCGGCGTCAATCTCCTGCATCTGCTGCTCGATCCATTTTTCCGCGTGCTGGATGTTCTCGGCGCTGAAGGCTGGCTCGCCGTCTTCGTTGGCGATGGTAGACATATGAGCCTCTGCCGACTCATAAACCGGAAACTCGACCAGCTTCTCCATTTCTGTCTGAAATAGTTTTCGGGGTCTACCCTTATATTCAACCGTATCGAAGCAGACACAACGCGTTTTAAATATCCGGACAATAGTGCCCGCATCTCCCAATCGTAAAAGCATATCTCACCTCTTTTGTTATTATTATTTTGTATACTTAACTTTATTATATAACCATTTATTTAATTTGATAACAGGAAAACTATTTTTTCACTTAATTAATTATTTTACGCTACGAATATTGTGAGTTCAGAAAGGCATAATTGTTTGTCGCGCTCTGTTTAATCATGTTCTGAAATTCGATCGATTTTTAAACTGCTGAGCATTTTTGAAAAGCAGCAATAAAATGGAGGGCGGCGCTTGATCCGGTTAGGAACGACCCATGCTCTGGGTTATGCCTCTGCCGTCGTTCCTGATCCCTTTTAGGGCCAGCTCGATACTAGGACCGAAAGGATGAACAGGAAGGCGAGCCCGTCTTGCTGATGCAGTTTGACGAACTTTCTGCATTCTTACTTGTTCCATTTGTGCCCAACAAAATGTCGGTGTACTGGATTAAACCTTCGAGGTGGCTGTCGCAATGGTTGCCGCTCATGGGAGCGGCGGTACGGGGGTCAATCTCATTCAACATCAACCTCCTCTTCGCGGGGGGTTTAAACTCAGGGGTTCCGCACCCCCCGGGGAGTTAAAGGGGCGGGGCCACTACCGCGCAGCGCGGGCGTTTAATCGAACATCTTATGCCCCAGCCACCCACTTCGGCTGGAGTCTTTGTTTGCCTATTGTTCAAGCGCCATATCGTTGTCGAGGGTCTTGCCACTTCGTACGATGGTCGGCCTAATCCATTCCCGATGCTCATCCAAAATGCCGTCTGAGATGTCCTTTTTCAGCGCTTCCAGCTCTTTCGGGTCATACTCATCACCTTCGGGCTCATTCACGTCATAGCAGGCGCTTCCGACTTCGTCTCGAACCTTTTCCATGCCCTTAGGGATTTCGCCATCACATGTGATGATTGGCTCCCCTGGGCTCACTTTACCAACGCCAAACAGAAGAAAAAGTATATCCATGACGAGCTTGAAGATTATACGGTGCATCATGTCTTCATAGCGTTGCTTCCCAGTCTTAAATAGCTGATCAAACCCGAACCCCGCATAGTGCACGCCGTTTCGGTGATATAGCCGCACCCGCAATTTGGTCTTCTTGATTGCATAGACCTGGATCTTGTTGAGCGGCTGGTATGCATCAACCCGCATATAGCTCTGATCAACGGGCTCCGGAAGGCCCAGGGCGGCGTTGTGTTTTGCTGGGTGGTATTCGATGCCCTCTCTCTTGATAAGGTTCTGCCAAGTCAGACGCTTGGGCATGACTTTCGATCCAGATATCCAGGCGGCTGAGCCGTGGGCCTTGTAGCTGATGCCCTCAGGCTCTCCGGCTTTATTTGTGCGGATTTTGATGTCAACACCATGGGATTTTAATGAGTCAACCAGCTCGGCCATATCGTTCGGTTTTGCGTCGTTCCATGTTGCCTTGACCCTGGCACGGATCACGGCGGCCCAGTCCTTTTTGGGGCCTTCCAGTTGAGCTTGGAGGGCCGTTTGGCGGTCGCCGCCGAGGTATTTGAATTCCTCCTTGCTTAGGTCCTTGCCCCAGCTGTCCTCAGGGTTTGCGACGATTTGCAGGCCGTATTTCTTTTCGAGCCTGCGCATGCACTCCATGCCCTTCTCGTAGTCGTTGCTGTCGTCTACCAGGGGGCCGCCTTTCTCCATGCGAACCCTGCACGTTAGAACGTGTGCATGCTGATTTTCCGTCTCGTTGTGAGTGAACCCACAAAACTTGGTAAATTCGTCATATCCGAGTGCCTCCATATATTCTGTGATGACATCCTGCCATTGCTCGGGGGTGAGAGTTTCACCGGGGGCGAGGCTGATGATGTAATGCCCGAACAGTTTCTCGCCCTTGCCGTTGTGGAATGAGGCGGCGGCTTCGAATTCATTGTTGAGGTCCGTCCAGTCGTATGCCATCGGCTTGTTCTTTTTTGGCTCTTGCTCTTCATCTTCCGAGCCGTTGGCATCGGTTTCGCCATCTATGGCAGTTGAATTGCCACGCTTGGCAGTTCGCTCTGAGACCATGCGACCGATGTCGTCAATGCTTCCGAAGACCTTGGGCATGGGCTGGCCTTTTTCGAGCGGTACCGGTTCGGACATCGTTGTGCCGGGGATAAACTGCAACTTCTCGACTTTGTGCTCGTGCCCGCCCCCCAGGGCGTAGTTCAGGCGGGGGGCTGGGCTGCTTCCGAATGGTTTCTTTTTGTGGATCATTTGCGGGCCCGTTTTTTATTGTTGTTTAGGGCTTGGTTGAGTAGCTGCGCGAGACGCTTGCATTCTTTCTCGCTCTGGACAGCTTGCCTGTGCCACTGCTCATTGTACGGCTCACCCTCTGCGACCAGCTCCCGCATGATCTGCGAGTTTTTGGCCAGCTTTTGGATGTTCATCATGTCGCCGGGGGTTATCGCAAGATTTGCGGATAATCGCTTCCGAACCAGATGGCCCAGCATCGGACTGATGTTTTTGAAGCCGAAATCTTTCGCCGCCTGCTTCAACTGTTTCGCCTCGCCTTCCGTGACCCAGATCTTCAACTGGACGGTCTTGCGGTCTTCGGGGCGTTTTGGTGGGCGTCCGCCTCTGTTCGGTCGCTTCTTTTGTTCCTGTGTATTTTGTTGCATATTGCACCCTTTGTTGTTTTTATTATATGGGTTTGTATATTGAGAGCGCAGAACCCGCCAGGGTTTGAGCATCCAGCGTTTTCTGAGACCGGCGAGCCCCGCAGGGGATTGTCGGGCTACGAAAACATAGCTGGCAACCGCTCTTCTCTCTTCATCTTTTTCCGGTCCGCAATACTCCCGGAGAAGTTCTCCGGACCTATTTATATTGTCGGATATTTAGCGCTGTACAACGCATAGTCGCAGCGGTAAAAGATTAAGCTAAAAAAGCTGTTCATATTTTTGTTACGGTGTTTAGGAAGCTGTCGCCGCGCGCTGTGTGACGCGTCATTGTTGGTGCCATGATGAGTTACGGAGAGTGTAGCGATGTTGTTTGTCCGGTTCAGTTGCTGCTTTATTTTTGCGAAAAATATTCTTTTTGCTGCATACTGCTCAGCTTACATCTGCGTAAAATATCTTAGCGCAAGAATATGAACGTTTTTGAATTCCCCCGGAATCATTGAGAGGCCACGCCAATGGCGGAGCGACAGAAAGCCAACGGACGCCCAAGAATGTCGGCTTTGGAGAAAGCAAAAAGTCGGGCGGCGCGGGACTATCGACACTATTTGCATACCTTCACCGAAGAGTTTGAGGACGAGGTTGAGCGGAAGCGTGTCCAATTTTCGGAGTCAAGCGAACGCATGGGACGCCCTCCCCTGTCATTGAAAGACCATCAAGAAAAGGCGCGCATCCGCTGGGACGAGTCTTGGGCTGAATATGTGAAGCAATGCGAGCGGGATGGGGTTGAGCCAGAGAGCCCCAAACACCTTGGACGATTCAAGGCAAAAGACAAGGCGGGACGTAGAGGTCATGACCGGGTCCTCTATTTACTCAAATACATCAGGCAGCAACAACGGAAAGCGAACGACGCTGAGCAGGTTCCGGACGAGGAATATGAGAAGGCCCTGCGACAGACCAGAGGCAGGACACCAATGCCGAAGACTCAGAAGGTTCAGCACTATCGAGAGAAGGCCGAGAAGGCGAAGCAGGAAGTGCTGGAGATCGTTGCGAACCTCCCACGCTCTGAACAACTCTATTACAAAATTTATGACCTGAAGGTCGACAGACGCCAGACTCGGATGTGCATCAACAAGCCCGACAATTCTCAAGCCGTTGCACTGGGTCTTTCTGCGGAGCAGGCCCTGCATAAAATCAAAGAACTCGACGCCCAGATCAATGCACTGGAAGCCGAGCGCGCTGAAGCATTAAGGAAAGAGAAGCGGAAGAAAAAACAGAGCCGGAAAAAAATGACTCCGAACGAAGCCTCAGAGAAACCCCGCGAAGTTATCCAGACCGCGTTCGATGTCGCCGCAGGCCAAAACGTCGAACCAGACCAGGACGAGCTGGAAGACCTGCAACGCAGAACGGAAAGGCTCGATGAGCTACTCAAAGAAGCACGAGTAAAACAACTTCGAAAGAAAATCGAAGAACAGGAGCGGGCGCTTCGTGAGCTGGGGATTGATCCGGATCAGGTCGTGAACGGCTGACCCTGTTTTTTGAATGGGCTCGCCCCTGCCGGGGCGAAAACCTGACCAGTGGCTTATTTCATCAATACTCTGATTTTTTCCTCTTTCTGTATGTAGTTCAGCTCGGCAAAACGCCGACGAGACTCTTCCTGCTCATATTTGTGCCACTCCCCGACGTCGTCCAGCTTTATATCGGTGATTTTTTCGGCAAAGTATTTATATATTTTTTGCTCAAGTGATGAGGAGATGCTGACCAAGTCGGAAGGCAGCGAGACGGCGCTCCATTAATCGCTCCCAGATGCTCAATTCGTAGTCTCTGCGCTTAAGGAACCATGAAGCAAGGAATGACAGGATGGCACCACCAAAACCACCGGCAAGAGTGAATACTGCGCTCGCGTGTTCTGTAAGGAACTCAGACACCTAGATCTCCTTCCATGGGTTGGCCACACCAAAGGTTAGCACGGGTGTTAACTTTCGGAGCGCTCCATAGCCTCCTCGAAAATCTGCTCAATCACATCATCAAGCTCCGGATGTCCTTCAATCCAGCACGAAATGACCGGACCACTTCGCTTATGCTTCACATCCTCAATCCAGATGCGGACATTGTGTTTGTCAGCAAAATCCTGAACAGCCGCTAGGCCTTGGCGATAATCGGAGACCTCTTGGGGAGCCAGCTTGGAGAGATAAAGGCGGGTGAGAGCTTTTTGCATGTTACCCCCCCAAAATCATTTTGGAAAGTGGTGCTCGGAGCGGGACTTGAACCCGCACAGCCTATGGCCGAGGCATTTTAAGTGCCTTGTGTCTACCAATTCCACCACCCGAGCGTGTGTCTATCAATCCCTGATGTTCAAAAGTATACAAAAAGTTGTTGTGTCATATGCGTGTCAGACCTTTCTATTATTCCCTTTGAAATGGCCGCAACCACATTGTTTTACCTGTTTTTTTAAATTCTCACTCTGGAGCTTTTAAGTCTCTTGTGTCTACCAATTTCACCACCGGAGCATTCGGAGGGAGATTTTAGGGGCAGGATTGTATAAGGCCGCGCCCGGTAACGCAATTGGGATTGCGGTGGAGGTGTTTTTAGCTAGGTTGCTGAGGCTTCCGCGCCCTGCCCTTGTAGATATAACCAGCGAATTTCGGGGCCTTAGGCACGTATAGGTTTTCCAGTTCGGTGATCTCAAACCCCGCTTCCCGGATCAGTTCCGCAATCGGTCGGTTAAGGTGGCAGCCGCCGGCGATTTTCTTCCAGCCTGGGGTGATGCGGTGTTGCCATTTGCACACGCCCTCGTCCGGCGATTCTCCGTGTTCCAGGAATAGCAATTCGCCGTCGGGCTTGAGTACCCGCTTCATTTGATCCAGCGCGGCTCGCCAATCGGGGATGGTGCATAGGGTGAACGTAAGCAGTACCGTGTCGACGCTGTTGTCTGGTAGCGGAATTTGCTCGCCCGGTAAGTCCAGCCATTCCACGGCCACCCTGGATTTGGCCAGGTTGGCCTGTGCCTTTCGCCGCATGCCTTCGGACGGCTCCAGGCCGTAGACGAGGCTAACGGTATCCGGGTTGTAGAACTCCAGATTAATGCCCGAGCCCATACCCACTTCCAGCACAGTGCCGTTTGCCTTCGGCACCACTTGGCTGCGCAGCTTCATTACCTGCCCTACTGAGCAGGAGTAATCGATCAGGTGTGGCAGTATTCGCTCGTCGTAGAAACCCATGGAGCCTTCCTATACTTGTTTTAAATCAAGGGGTGCGACATTCTGTCCCTTGGTTTTCCCTGTGCTACGGGTAGCATGGCTACTATCTGCCGGTAAAACAACACTACAACCCAGCCAAGGCAGCGGCCAAGCGGGCGCCAAGCTCGTTTATTCTGTTCACTGTAGTGTCCGGAGGTTCCGCATGGAACTTGATCCCGTCCTTCTGTCGCGAATCCAGTTTGCGTTCGTGGTGTCCTTCCACGCTATCTTTCCGGTGTTTACCATCGGGCTTGCGTCCTACATTGCAGTGCTCGAGGGCCTGGCGTTTAAAACCAACAACCCTTCCTGGGTAAAACTCTCTGCCTTTTGGACCAAGGTGTTCGCGGTGGTGTTTGGCATGGGCGTGGTATCGGGCATTGTGATGTCCTTCCAGTTCGGCACCAACTGGAGCAACTTTGCCCAGGCGTCCGCCAACTTCCTGGGGCCGATGCTGAGTTATGAAGTGGTTACCGCCTTTTTCCTCGAAGCGGCGTTCCTGGGTGTGCTGCTGTTCGGGCGCGACAAGGTACCTGCCGGGGTTCATCTTTTTGCGGCTGTGATGGTGGCCACGGGCACCTTTATATCATCGTTCTGGATCCTGTCAGCCAATAGCTGGATGCATACCCCCGCCGGTACGGAATTCAGGGATGGGGTGTTCTTTGTCACCTCCTGGAGCGAGGCGATATTCAATCCGTCCTTTCCTTATCGCTTTTCCCACATGGTGGTGGCCTCGTTCCTGACTGGCTCGTTCGTGGTGGCGGGTGTCAGTGCCTGGTATCTGCTTCGCAAACGTGAGGTTGAGGCGAACCGGCGCGCGTTGTCCATGAGCCTGTGGCTGATTCTGGTTCTTGCCCCCACCCAGGCGGTTATCGGGGATTTCCATGGCCTGAACACGCTGGAACACCAGCCCATGAAGGTCGCCGCCATGGAAGGCAACTGGGAAACCTCGCGTAATGTGCCGCTGCTGTTGTTCGCGATTCCCGATCAGGAAAACCAGACCAACCGGTACGAGGTAGCCATTCCCAGCCTGGCCAGCCTGATCCTCACCCATGAGTGGGACGGCGAAGTGCCCGGGCTGAACGAAGTCACGGTGGACGAGCAGCCGCCGGTCGCAATCGTGTTCTGGTCATTCCGGGTGATGGTTGGCCTGGGCATGCTGATGATCCTCTTTGGCCTGGCCGGCCTGGTATTGCGGGCCGGTGGCCGATACTGGCAAACCCCCTGGTTCCTGCAAGGGTTGCGCTTTATGAGCCTGACACCCTTTGTGGCGGTACTGGCCGGCTGGTTTGTCACGGAAATTGGCCGCGCGCCCTGGCTGGTGTATGG
>JGI24662J20072_1000160_pt1 | contig 21600 bp, 14 predicted proteins | sample MalvirmetaMSP146_FD_20072 | JGI IMG/M metagenome (IMG submission 20072) | reverse complement strand
GATATCAATGCCTTGCGTCAGGATCTGACCGATTTTCTTGCAGATAATCTGCCTACATTGGCCGAAGACAGCGATCGCGAAACTCAGCCAACGCTGGCTTTCCAACGCATTCTGCAACGCGCAGTGATGCATGTGCAGTCTTCTGGCGGCGAAGAGGTAACCGGTGCCAACGTACTGGTTTCGATTTTCTCTGAACAGCAATCTCAAGCGGTTTATTTACTGCAGAAGCAGGATGTCAGTCGGCTGGATGTGGTCAATGCTATCAGCCACAGCAGCATCGAAAATCTGGCAGAAGAAACCAAAAGCGAAAAGATTGAAGTTGAAGACGGTAATTCCGAAAGTAAAAGTCCATTGGCTCTATATGCAACGAATCTGAATGCCGAAGCCAAACAGGGGCGGATTGATCCATTAATCGGCCGTGCCAATGAAATTGAGCGTACTTTGCAGGTGCTATGCCGTCGCCGTAAAAATAATCCGTTGTTTGTCGGTGAAGCCGGTGTTGGTAAAACTGCGCTGGCGGAAGGACTTGCAAAACGTATTGTTGATGGTGATGTACCCGAAGTGCTGGAGCAGGCAGTGGTTTATTCACTGGATATGGGCGCGCTGGTTGCTGGTACTAAATACCGTGGTGATTTTGAAAAACGTCTGAAAGGATTATTGCGCGAAATCAAACAACAGGATCATGCGATTCTGTTTATTGATGAAATCCACACCATGATTGGAGCGGGGAGTGCAGGAAACAGTGCGATGGATGCTGCCAATTTGCTTAAACCGTTATTGGCCAATGGTGAATTGAAATGTATCGGCTCAACCACTTATCAAGAATATCGCAGCATTTTTGAACATGATCGTGCTTTGGCACGGCGTTTTCAGAAAATTGATGTACCTGAGCCATCGGTTGCTGAAACCATTGAAATTCTCAAAGGTTTAAAGCCTGGCCTGGAATCACACCATAATGTGCGTTACTCCAGTGCCGCGATTGTGCAGGCAGCAGAACTGGCTGCCCGTCACATTAACGACCGTTATCTGCCCGATAAGGCGATAGATGTGTTGGATGAAGTGGGTGCTGCACAACGTATTCTGCCAAAGTCGAAACGTAAGAAAATGATTGGCATTCAGGATGTTCAGCAGATCGTTGCCAAGATTGCACGTATTCCTGCCAAGACGGTTAGTAATGCAGATAAAGATAATCTACGTAATCTGGAACCGAATCTGAAACACGTTATTTTTGGTCAGGATGATGCGATTTCTGCATTAAGCTCGGCAATTAAAATGGCACGTTCCGGTTTGGGGCATCCCGAAAAACCAACTGGTGCTTTCCTGTTTGCCGGACCCACCGGTGTAGGTAAAACAGAAGTTACGCGTCAGTTGGCGCATATACTAGGGGTTGAACTGATCCGCTTCGATATGTCTGAGTATATGGAACCTCATACGGTTTCCCGTCTGATAGGTGCTCCTCCAGGTTATGTGGGGTTTGATCAAGGTGGGTTATTAACCGATGCAGTTATCAAACAACCGCATGCAGTGTTGTTGTTGGATGAGATTGAAAAGGCTCACCCCGATGTATTTAACCTGCTATTGCAAGTGATGGATCATGGAACGCTAACGGATAACAATGGCCGTAAAGCAGATTTCCGTCATATTGTATTGGTCATGACCAGTAATGCCGGTGCACAGGAAATGGGCCGTAGCTCGATCGGCTTTACCAAACAAGAGCATCATATGGATGGTACAGAAGCGCTGAAACGTGCTTTCTCACCTGAATTCCGTAATCGTCTGGACGGTATTATTCAATTCCAGCCGTTGACGAAAGAAGCGATTCTGCGGGTTGCTGATAAAGCGGTGCTTGAACTGGAAATGCTGTTGCAAGATAAAAACGTGACTATCGAAATTGATAATGATGCACGTGAATGGCTGGCAGAGCATGGTTACGATGTACAAATGGGTGCCAGACCAATGGCGCGACTTGTACAGGAAAAAATCAAGCGTCCGTTGGCCGATGAATTGTTATTTGGCAAACTCAGTGATGGTGGCCATGTGAGAGTTATCCTGAAGAATGATGAACTGATTCTGCATATCGTTAAAGAAACAGAATCTGTGTAGCCCTAAACGACAAACCCGGTAGTTATTAACTTAACTACCGGGTTTTTTTATGTCTGTTATATTCCAGAATCCCAGCTTTTCCGGTGTTATATAACAGTAAGTTATTCACCTGTTTCACAAAATCTTCACATCTTTATATAACAGATGTCGCTAACTCACTGATTAACATAGAAGTAGGTTTAAGCTGTTGAATATAAAGATATATTTTAATTTGAACATTTTTTGACCATTTTGTGCAGAGTGCTTAAATATGAACAGCTTAGCGACTAACTCCAAAGTTAAACACAGACTTATCCACAGAAAATGTGAGTAACTTTACCGTTTGATGACACAGCAAAAAGCAAACCAAAAACCTCAAAAAAATCTTTAGAGCTCTATGCCTTTTTGGGCACGGATACCATCACGAAATGCATGTTTAACATCCTCAATCCGGCTGACCGTATCAGCCGCTTCAATGATGCTGTCTGGTGCTCCACGACCGGTAATAATCACGTGTTGCATTGCCGGACGTGCAGCTAAATCAGCAATTACTTTATCTGTATCGAGATATTTCATTTTCAAGACAATATTCAGTTCATCCAGCAGAACCACGTTGATACTTTCATCCTGTAACATCTTTTTAACAATATCCCAGCCTGCTTCTGCGGAAGCTTTATCCTGTTCCAGATTTTGCGTATCCCAGGTAAACCCATCGCCAACCACGTGATAACTGACCTGCTCAGGAAACCGACGATAAAAGGCTTCTTCACCCGTACTCATCGCCCCCTTAATAAATTGCACGATACCGACTTTCATATCATGGCCCAACGCTCTGGCAATCATGCCAAAACCGGATGAACTTTTACCTTTGCCGTTGCCAGTTATGCACAGCAATAAACCTTTGTCCTTAGTGGCTTTTTGGATCTTCTGATCAACCACTTCCTTGTGACGTTGCATGCGATCTTTATGGCGTTGGCTTTTCTCAGAATCAGTCATAATTTTCCTAAAATAAAACAAAAAATATTAATAATGCAGCTTCCAGCAGTTCCACCATTGCGCCCGCAGTATCACCGGTAAACCCGTTTAACCGACGCTCCATCAGGTAGCGTAACAACAGAAAAACTAATAAGCCAAACAACAGGGTAAACAGACCAATACTGAGTAAAGCCAACACACCGATGATGAGCATCAACCGTCGTGTATGCAACGCGGATTGCTGTTGTTTAAGAATACTGCCCAAACCATGGGGCCGCACATAGTCGGTGGTTAAAAACAATAATGGTAAAGCGGTGCGTGCCAGTATCACAGACCAGATTAATGCCCACCAGTTCTGTTGGCTGAGTAAAACAGTCAGCATCACAAACTTAATCAACAGCACTAATACGATCATCACCACTGCAATAGGGCCGGCTGCCGGGTCTTTCATAATGCTAAGGGTTTTAGCTTTATCGCCAATGCCACCCAACCAGGCATCAGCACTGTCAGCCAATCCATCCAGATGTAATGCACCGGTGAGGATTACCCAGACGGCTAACACCAATATGGCAGAGACCATGGGCAATTGAGATGTCAGGCTCCAACCCAGCAGGCTTAAAACAATACCGATTAGTAAGCCAACCAATGGATAAAACAGTAACGAACGGCCCATATCCTGTGCAGAAAATTCACCCTGTAACCTGACCGGCAGTATAGTTAAAAACTGCAAGGCAATTAACAAAGCTCGCATTAGTTGATGGCTCCGGCGATAGCCGCTTCTTCAAATGTCGCCATTTGATTGTGCAGGGCGCAGGCCATTCTCAATAGCGGAATAGCAATTGCTGCACCACTGGCTTCGCCTAACCTCATATTGAAGTTCACTAAAGGCTGTGCCTCAAGCGCCTGTAACACCGCGCTATGCCCCGGTTCGGCGCTGTGATGACTAAACAGGAACCACTGCCGACTACCCGAACAGATTTGTTCAGCACATAAAGCGGCCACGCTACTGATAAAGCCATCAACCACCACCGGCAGGCCGGATTTGGCGCAGTGCAGATAACTGCCCACCATAGCCGCTATTTCAAAGCCACCCAGATAGCGCAATATGGCTAAGGGAGAATCCAAATGGTTTTTATGTAATAACAATGCTTCGGCGATAATTTGTGCTTTATGCGAGACGCCTTCAGCATTAAGTCCAGTACCTGGACCAGCCAATTGGCTGGCCGGTAGATTCAACAACGCACAGGCCATTGCACTGGCTGATGTAGTGTTGCCAATCCCCATATCACCGGCAATATAAATCTGCGTACCGTTCTGTAATGAGCATTCGACATTATGTTGACCAATCAGAATGGCTTGTTGGCATTCTGACTCACTCATTGCCGCTTGCTGATGAAAATTAGCGGTACCATTGGCGATTCGTTGATCCTGCACACCTTTAATCTCTTCCAGTTCACTGACAGTGCCAACATTGATCACGTCCAGCGAGGCATCCAAATGTTTTGCTAAAACGCTAATAGCCGCTCCACCACTGGCGAAATTACGAATCATCGCTGCGGTAACAGATTGTGGATAGGCCGAAATGTTTTCAGCCATCACACCATGATCAGCAGCATAAACGGTGATATGTACATGGTCGGCTTGCGGGGTTGTGCCTTGCAGTGCCGCCAGTTTCACCGCTAATTGTTCGAGTTGACCTAATGAGCCCGCCGGTTTGGTCAGCTGACTTTGTCGGGTTAACGCGGCATCTCCAGCATTTTGGTCAAGCGTTCTGGCAGGTAATGTTAACCACTGGGTGAAGTCGATCATTCAGTTTCCTTTCAAAGCATGCGGCAAACCTGCCACGGTGAGGATGACATTATCCATCAGTGCAGCCAGTTGTTGATGCAGGCGGCCGGCTTCATCACAAAAGCGTCGGGTCAATTCACCCATCGGCACAATGCCCATGCTGGTTTCATTACTGACCAGAATGATGTCAGCCTGCAGAGTTGGCAGAGTTTCAAGTAATCGTTGGATTTCGTTAGTTAATAAATTCTCATCATCGGAGAGCAGCAAATTGGTCAGCCATAAGGTCAGACAATCCACCAAAATGCATTTATCTGCACTGTCCTGTTGCTGCAATGCAGCGGCAAGATTGAGTGGCACTTCGATAGTAGTCCAATGAGCAGGGCGTTGCTGTTGATGCAATGCAATACGCTGCTGCATTTCACTGTCATCAGCACGAGCAGTCGCCACATAGCAGACGGCTAACTTACTTTTGATAGCGCGTTGTTCGGCCAGTCGGCTTTTACCGGATTTTACGCCGCCGAGGATCAGGGTTTTAGCCATTTGCTGCCTTTAAAATTGTCAGTAATGCCTCGGTATCCATATGCTGTTCAATCATCTCTGCCAGTCGTTCAATATCCGCTTCACGCAAAGCATGATAATCCGGGCTACTGACGTTATTCAGTCCAGCCCAATGCAGCAGGGCATCAGAACTTGTTTGCTGTTCAAATAAACCATGCAGATAAGTGCCAATAATCTGATTATCTTCGCTAATCGCTCCATCCGGACCATGCGATAACTGTAGCAGTGGACGCAATAACGCTTTGCCTTCACTGACACCGGCATGAATTTCGTAGCCACTGATGGCAGCATTATTGAGTAACAATTGTCCCTGATTTTGCCGTAATTGTTTCTCGGCATGGAGGGTAGTGTGCATATCCAGTAAACCTAGACCTTTTTTGCAAGTGCCAGGCGAACCTTCAACACCTGTTGGATCATCAATCTGCTGACCTAGCATTTGAAAACCACCACAAATCCCTAACAGTTTGCCACCGTATCGCAGATGTTTTTGAATTGCTGCGGGCCAGCCTTGCTGTTCCAGCCATTGCAGATCAGCGCTGACATGTTTGCTACCTGGCAGAATGATCAAATCGGCTGGCGGTATCGGTGAATCCGGGCCGATAAATTGTAAGTTTACGTTTGGGTGCAGGCGTAATGGATCCAGATCGGTATGGTTACTGATACGTGGCATGACCGGCACGATAACGTTCAGAACATTTTCGGCTTTTTCCACCTGCGTAATATTAATCGCATCTTCGGCTTCCAGATGCAGTCCATGCAGATAGGGCAGAACACCTAAAACCGGTTTACCAGTATGTTGTTCCAGCCAGTCCAGACCGGATTGCAATAAGCTTATATCACCACGAAAGCGATTAATCACAAAGCCTTTGACACGCTGTTGCTCAGAATTTGACAGTAAATCCAGTGTACCAACCAGATGTGCAAATACACCGCCACGATCGATATCCGCAACCAGAATCACCGGACAATCTACCGCTTCTGCAAAGCCCATATTGGCAATATCGCGATCGCGAAGATTAATTTCAGCCGGTGAACCGGCACCTTCTACTACCACGACATCATATTTTTTAATCAAACGGGCATGCGATTCCAATACTGCAGTCATCGCGGTTTGTTTATAGTCGTGGTAAAAGCGGGCATCCATATTGGCAATGGCTTTGCCATGAATAATTACCTGAGCACCGGTATCACTGTTGGGTTTTAGTAAAACCGGATTCATATCGATATGCGGCGGCAGGTTGCAGGCTTGGGCCTGAACGGCCTGAGCTCGACCAATTTCTCCGCCATCGGCAGTCACAGCACTGTTTAGCGCCATATTCTGCGGTTTAAAGGGTGCGACAGAATAATCCTGATTGACCAGCCAGCGGCATAACGCTGTGACCAGCGTACTTTTTCCAGCATCGGAGGTAGTACCCTGAACCATTAAAGTCTTAGCTGTCATGGTTTTACGACCTGTTGCAATGCGGTTTCCAGACGTAGCCAGTGCTGTTCATTAGCCGGTAAGCCAAACCTTAAAGCTGCCGGTCGATCGAATAATCGACAGAGAATACCTTGTTGTGCCAGTTGATGATGAATGCTGGCAGCATGAGCGGTTTTAATCCATTGGAATAAGGCGCAACCGCCGCTTGGTGCTAATTGATATTGACTGAGCAGCTCAGTCAATCGTTGGGCGTGTTGTGGTAAATACTGACGCGATTGCTGCTGCCAGTTTTTATCAGCTAATGCCTGCGAGGCAATCCATCTGGAAACTGAGGCAATGGGCCAGGGGCCAGATTTTTCGGCGATATGCTTTAGCAAATCAGGGTGTGTGATCACAAACCCGACTCTTACCCCGGCCAGACCAAAAAACTTTCCCAGCGAACGTAAAATGATTAATCCATGTTGGCAGGGGAGTGGTGCCAGACTTTGTTCTGGTGTGATATCAATAAATGCTTCATCGACGACCAACCAGCCATTACGCATTTGCAAACGTTGTTGCCAGTTTAATAAACGTTGTCTGTCAAACGTTTCACCGCTGGGATTATTCGGGTGAATAACAATCACCACATCAAACACATCAATCTGTTGATCCAGCTCAAAACTTTCCAGCGCGACTACTTCATGACCGGCTTGCTGCCAGCAATGGCGATGTTCCTCGTAAGCTGGCGAAAGGATAGCGACGCGACAAACTGCTCTTAAGGTCGGTAAGATTTGTATAGCAGCCTGCGATCCGGCAACTGGCAGAATATGTTCACATTGATAATACGTTTTAGCCTGATCGATTAAATCATCTTCGTTTTCAGGCAATCTTGTCCAAAGCTCTGTCGAGATCTGTTCTGGAACGGGCCAGCCGTTTGGGTTTATACCAGTAGATAAATCCAGCCAATCCTTTAGGCCGATACCATATTGTTTGGCATAAGCGTGAATTCTACCGCCGTGATTAAGCATAAATGATCCCCGTAATAATCCCTATAACGGAAAGCCATAACAGCACACTGTTAGACACTAATTTTAGAGCACGCCCAATATCGTTTGCTTCCGCAATATTTGATGTGCCGAGCAGGGGACGTTGATGCCATTCGCCGTGATAACAGGCGACCCCACCAAGTTGTATATCCAAAGCACCCGCACCACTGGCCATTACCGGACCGGCATTTGGGCTGTCCCATAATGGTGCTTGCTGATGCCAGCAGCTGAATGCCTTTCGCGTAGTGCCAAGCAGGGCATAACTTAAAGCAGTCAGCCGGGCGGGCACAAAATTTAATAAATCATCCAACCGAGCTGCCGTTTTGCCAAAATAGAAAAATCGTGGAGTTCGATAGCCCCACATGGCATCCAGAGTATTCACCAGACGGTATGCAACCGCGCCGGCTGCACCACCGATAACAAACCAGAAAAGCGTACCAAAAACCGCATCGTTTCCATTTTCCAGCACTGATTCAATGGTCGCTTTATTCACATCAATATGATCTTTATCGCGACTGACAATGCGGCTGGTCAACGTTCTGGCATGTTCGAGATCATCTTGTTGCATGGCGAGCAGAATAGGTCGCGTATGATCAAACAGACTGCGATGACCCAGGCACAGCGTTAATAACACAATGGAAAACACACCTCCCCATTGAGGAATCTGGCAGATCAAATAACTAATAAACGTAATTGGCACAATACAAATGATTAATGCCAGCATGCCGGCAGAAAACTGAAGTAATTGATGCTGATTGGTATGATTAAAACGTGCTTCGATTTTATTCGCCAAAGTGCCAAAACCGACCAGAGGATGCAACCGTTTCGGTTCGCCGGCAAACCAGTCAATGATCAAAGCGCTGAGCATGATAATAAAGGTCATGTTTTGGTTTTGTTTTCCCAGCGGTTTTCAAAGATAAGCTCATCCAGCGGCTGACGTTGTCGCCAGTTTTCCTGCTCCAGCATGGGCTGTTGGTAAAATGCATCGACATGACCCAGACACAGAATCGCCACCGGGCAGGCACCTTCAGGAATGTCCAGTAAATCGGCCAATTTTTGGGGATCAAATAAGGAGACCCAGCCCATACCCAATCCTTCGGCACGGGCAGCCAGCCACATATTCTGAATGGCACAAGATACCGATGCCAGATCCATTTCCGGCAGGGTGCGCCGACCAAAAATATGTGACTCCCGTTTATCCATCAACGAAATAACCAACACTTCAGCGCAATCCTTAATGCCTTCGACTTTCAGCTGCAGAAATTCCGACTCACGTTCACCCAACGCTTTAGCAGTCAAAACTCTTTCGTTTTCAACGATTTGATGTATAGCGTTACGAATGCCGGTATCGGTAATCCTAATCATCCGCCATGGCTGCATAAGTCCTACGCTGGGAGCCTGCCAGGCTGCTTCAAATAATCGCTGCAGAATATCCTGGTCAATGGGATCAGCAATAAAATGGCGCATATCCCGACGCTCACCGATGGCGCGATAAACCGCTTCACGATCCTGCTCATTAAAACGGTATTTATCCAGATTCATGGTATAAACCAGCGGGCAATGAGTTCAGGGGCTGACGGAAAATAAAAATGGATATAGCTGGCGGTCAGGCGTTGTTGCTGAAACACGGCTTCACTGACGTTATTGCCGTTCGGGCATTCAGCATAGACGATGGCGTCGGACTGATTCTCCAACAAGGAATGGTGGTAGGTATGACCACGTAAAGTATTGTTATCAAGAGTGACTTGTTGCAAAGCCAAGGCTGTCAGTCTGGCTTGTAATTTGGCATCAGTTGCCAGCACGCCACACATTTCAGCGTGTTGGCCATGCTTATCGGTTAAGGTACGGCACAAATACAGCATGCCACCACATTCAGCCAGCACTGGTTTATTGGTATTGATATGTTCACATATCGCCTGACGCATCGACATGTTTTGGCTGAGTGTTTCCAGATGCAGTTCAGGGTAACCACCGGGCAGATAAAGGCTATCCACCTCAGGCAGCGTTGTATCCGTTAACGGTGAAAAAAATATCAGCTCAGCACCCATAGCGGCTAAACAATTCAGATTAGCCTGATAAACAAAGGCAAACGCTGAATCCTTAGCCACGCCGATGCGAATATCTTTTAATAGAGGCGGTAAAGCATCAACAGGCTGGTTGTCTAGTTTGATGTGCGGTAAAACAAATTCGGGATTGAGCTGCAGGCTGTCTGCCAGATTATCCAGACGCTCACTCAAATCAGTGAGTTCATCAGCCTGAACCAAACCCAGATAACGGCTGGGCAGGCTTTCCGTTTGACGTGGCATAGTAGCAAGGCAGGGTAGATCATCTGGTAAAGCGGATGTCAGCATTTCAGCATGTCTGGCACTGCCCAATCGATTGGCCAGAACGCCAGCCATAGTCACATCCTGACGAAATTTGGCTAAGCCGAACGCTAAAGCAGCAAATGTTTGTGCCATGGCACTGGCATCAATCACCGCTAACACCGGAATTCCTAAAATGGCAGCCAGATCAGCTGTGGAGGGAGCGCCATCAAACAAGCCCATCACTCCTTCAATCAGAATGATATCTGCCTGTTTGGCGGCGTCGGCAATCAACAGTCTGGAGTGAGTTTCACCCACCATCCATAAATCAACTTGATAAACCGGATGGCCGGAGGCAAATGACAAGATCATTGGGTCCAGAAAGTCTGGACCCACTTTGAAAATTCGGACCTGTTTACCCTGACGTCGATAATGCCACGCCAAGGTCGCGGTAACAGTTGTTTTACCTTGACCTGAGGCGGGGGCAGCAATAATCAGCGCAGCGCAGGTTTGCGGCTGCTTTGACATTAACGTAGCTGATTACTGCGCTGGCTCAAATTGGCAAAACGGAAGCTGATATGAATTACCGCGGCAGCAGCAATGTAAAAGCTTAATTTACTCAGGTTGCCAGGATAGGACTGGACGAACCGGGTCAGATACTCAGCCATGGTTGGATCGACATAACGACCTGAAAACCAGTAAAAACCACCGCCACTGAACAGGCCGGCAACTGCGGTAATCGTCACCAGCGTCATCGCCAGTGTAAACAGAGCCGTCCAGTTAAATTGGTATTTGGATTGAAGCCTGCGACCTGCAAGCCACAAACTGCCATATGCGGGTAACATAAAGCCATAGGCGGGTGAGACACAGAAATTACTGGCACCGCCTATGTAAACCGACATCAAATCCAGCACAACCGCCAGACCTAAAAAAGCCGGAAACCACAATTTTGAGGCCAGATAAAATCCGGCGAGCAGAAATACTGCCCAGGAGGCGCTGGGTAAAACGTTGATATCGGCAAAATGATGACCACGAGTCATCACCATTAAAAAAGCAAGAAGCGCAGCCACGATCAGTTGCTGACGTTGAGACAATAACGACATTGAGGTTCTCCGATGTGCTCACCCGCACAACTTGGTTAATAGTATTTTCGGTCAACAGACCAGGATATTTCAGGCCGGTCTCCGGACTCATGAGCGGTGCTATCACCGGTTGAACACCTTCCCGTATTAGATACAGTGGCTTAACGTTCAACCTGAACTCATTTACCGTTGCGGGGGCAGTGTCGGGTTTATCCAATGTCTGGCTGCACCGACTTCCCGTTTCATCACTTTCGCGACACCTGAAACTGCCGACAGAATAAGGATTAGCAAGCTATATTGTCAATTTGGAAATCATTTATTGCTCTTATCAGGTTTGACGATAAGTCATGGGAGATTTAATATGCGCGGCTCTTCAGGTGCTTTGATACCCATCAGAGTTAAACGGGAAGTTGGTGCAAAACCAACACTGCCCCCGCAACGGTAAACGTTGAAAATACATCCAAATCAGCCACTGCGATTAATCGTGGGAAGGCGGGTGTACTGGCACAAGCCACAACGTGAGTCCGGAGACCGGCCTGAAGTTCATCACAACCAACGCGTGTTGTGTGACTTTATTAATCCGGATCGCGGGTGAGCGTATCCCCAGGAGACAATATGAAACCTTTAACAAAGGCCATGCCTTTGCGCGTCTGTGCACGTCTTACATTAGCGGCACTGGCTACTTCCACCTTCTCTGTTACGGCTCTTGCTGAACAGGAATCCCTTGATGCAATGACGATTACTGCTAATCGGATGCCTACCGAAAATGCTTTGGCACCCAATACCGTTATTACCCGTGCAGATATTGATCGTTTGCAGATTAATAATTTGCCCAGCTTACTGTCACGGTTTCCAGGTATGGATATTTCAAACAGCGGTGGCTTAGGGAAAAACAGCAGTGTCTATTTACGAGGCACAAATTCAGATCATGTGCTTTTTTTAGTTGATGGGGTTAAATGGCATTCTGCTACATCAGGGGGGGCTGCCATCCAGGACTTTCCGGTAAATCAGATTGAACGAATTGAAATCGTGCGTGGACCAAGGTCTGGTTTGTATGGTTCAGAAGCGATTGGTGGTGTCATTCAGATATTTACCCGGCAAGGTAAAAACCAAGATCCAACCCCCTATGCTTCGGTGGGTATTGGTAGTCATAACACTAAACAGGCGAGTGCGGGCGTAAGTGGAGGTAATGAAACGACTCGTTATCATGCCAATTTCACGCATCAATCAACCAATGGAATTAATGCCCGAGAACAAGATAATCCGGATCATGATGGTTATCGAAATAATAGTGTTTCAGCAAAAGTTGATCACGATATCAATAAGGACTGGAGTGTTGGAGCCAATTTTTTACGCGCTCAATCACAAAATTATTATGATAGTTTTTCCCTGACCGAAGATTTTTATGCTGATAATATTCAACAGGTTATGGGGGTAAATTCACGTTATCAATTCACGGATAATTGGCTAATGTCACTTAATGTATCTGAATCCCGCGACGAGTCAGATAATTATGCGGATGGAATTGCTGACGGCACGTTCAATACCCGTCATCGGTTTTTCAGTCTGGTTAATACTTTTATGCTGTCAAAACAGCAACGTCTCAATGTAGGGCTGGATTATGATAACGATCACATTGAGGGCACGATTGATTATGATGAAACCTCACGTGATAACAAGGCGATTTTTATCAGCTGGCAGGGGCAAGCAGGTAATCACAGTTGGTTATTAAGTACTCGCCATGATGATAACGAAGCCTATGGTGAAGAAACGACTGGCACTGCAGAATGGGGCTATCAATTAACACAGGCACTTCAGTTTACGGCGAATGTTGGAACTGCATTTAAAGCCCCAACATTTAATGAACTTTATTATCCAGATGTTGGTTTTTTTGTTGGCAATCCAGATTTGGAAGCTGAAAAATCCAAAAACTATGGCGTTGGTTTGTTAGGTAACACGGATTGGGGTACTTGGGGAGTTCACGCTTTTCAGAATAAAATCCGTGATTTGCTGGTGTATCAATTTCCCACCACTGAAAATGTAGCTGAAGCCAAAATTAAAGGTATTGAGTTTGATTTGAGCACAACGCTATTGAATTGGCAGGTACAGTTCAATGCGACTGTGCTTAACCCTGAAGATGAAGAGACTGGTAATAAGCTACCACGCAGAGCACAGCGCATGGCTAATCTGCATGTTGATCGCAAGTTTGGCGATTGGTCAATTGGTGGCAGCTGGAAAGTCAGTGACTATCGTTTTGATGATGCCGCTAATAACACACGTTTAAATGGTTATGGTCTGGTGGATTTTCGAGTAGCTTATCAGATTGATAAGGACTGGTCGGTTAAGTTAAATGCAATGAATGTATTTGATAAAAATTATCAAACTGTAAATAATTTCAATACCTTGGATCGCACTTATATGCTGACATTACATTATCAGCCATAGTCTAAAATGGTAGTCCATGCTCAGTCTACATTGACTGAGCATGACTTTTCGCTTCACGTCAAAAGTTACCATTTCTGATAAAACCCGATTTCATTGTTCGTTCGTTCGCTTACATATTTTTTATCTTGCTAAGCAAGCAAGGATAAAGCTGGTCAGCAATAAGGCTTATCTTTTAGAATGGCAGGATTTTCCAGCTATTTCAGAGTTGTCATGACCGATCTTAAAGACAAAGGTTTTGCCACCCGTGCAGTACGTGCCGGACAGGTAAGAACGCCCGAAGGCGAACATTCAGAACCAATTTTCCCAACTTCCAGTTTTGTGTTTGATAGTGCAGAACAGGCAGCAGCAAGGTTTGGCGGTGATGAACCTGGCAATATCTATTCGCGTTTTACCAATCCAACCGTGCGCACCTTTGAACAACGCCTCGCATCTCTGGAACAAGGTGAATCCTGCGTAGCTACTGCTTCAGGCATGTCCGCTATCCTCGCCACATTTATGGGATTATGCGCTGCCGGAGATCATATTGTTTCTTCACGTAGTGTGTTTGGTACGACACGGGTTTTGTTTGATAAATATCTGAGCAAATTCGGTTTGCAGACAGACTATGTGCCTTTAACTGATCTGGCAGCCTGGGAAGCGGCAATCAAGCCTAATACCAAAGCGTTATTTCTGGAAACACCTTCTAATCCACTTAACGAAATTGCCGATTTAGCTGCTTTATCGGCTTTGGCTAAGCAGCATGACTGTCTGTTAATTGTTGATAACTGTTTCTGTACACCGGCTTTGCAGCTACCGTTATTACTCGGTGCTGATATCGTCATTCACTCGGCTACCAAATATATAGATGGGCAAGGACGTTGTGTGGGTGGTGCGGTGGTCGGTGATGCACAACGTGTTGGAGAAGAGGTATACGGCTTTCTTAGGTCAGCTGGTCCAACCATGAGTGCATTCAATGCCTGGACTTTTCTGAAAGGTTTGGAAACACTGGATTTACGTATGAAAGCGCATTCAGCCAATGCCAATCAACTGGCACATTGGCTGCAGCAGCAGAAACAGGTTACCCAAGTGTTCTATGCCGGACTCGAGTCGCATCCAGGTCATCAATTGGCTAAACAGCAACAATCTGACTTTGGTGGCATTATTGCGTTTGAAGTTGAAGGAGGGCAGGAAGCTGCCTGGAAATTGATTAATGCCACACAGTTTATTTCGATAACGGCCAATTTGGGTGATACCAAAACTACTATCACTCATCCGGCCACAACAACTCATGGTCGAGTGTCAGTTGAGGCGCGAGCTGAATCTGGTATAAGTGATGGCATGATACGTTTGTCAGTAGGCTTGGAAAATGTTGAAGATATTCAACAGGATATCCAGCGCGGATTGGATCTTCTTTAAGCCTCACAAGTAAATTACTGAACTATCGGCATAAAACCTGCATATTAAATCTTAAATAAAACAATTCGCGTCAGGAAATCGTCAGTAATGACAATTTCTGCCGCTTTTCAAGTCAAACAGGTTGTTTTTATGCAGAGAATATTTAGGTTCCTACTGGCCTTGCCAATCCTCATCTGGTTTGCGATTCCAGCATTGGCAAATGCGGAAACCGATGCAGATGTGCGCATTATTATTGATGTGTCCGGCAGTATGAAATACAACGACCCTCAGAATTTACGAGCACCGGGTTTACGCTTGTTGGGTGGTTTGATGCCAGGTGATGCTGAGAGCGGTGTCTGGACCTTTGCCCGTTACGTTAATATGTTGGTTCCACTAAAAGAAGCGGATGACCCATGGCGGCAATTGGTTCAGCAAAAATCTTCTGAAATTCATTCTCATGGCTTGTTCACCGATATTGAACAAGCTTTGCAAAAGGCCACAGCTAACGTCAGTTCAGCTGATAAAACCAAAAAGCGCAGTATTATCCTTTTATCTGATGGTCTGGTTGATTTGCATCAGGGAAAAGCATCCAGCGATCAATCACGCCAGAACATCATCAACAAGTTGTTGCCACAAATAAAACAAAAAGGCTTTCGAATCCACACGATTGCCTTGTCTGAAGATGCTGATCACGAACTGCTTAAACAATTATCACTGGCTACAGATGGCTGGTATCACCAGGTGGATAACGCTGATGAGTTGGAACGTGTTTTTCTGCATTTGTTTGAACAAGCCACTCAACGTGATTCAGTTCCACTGGTGGATAATCGTTTCACCATTGATAACAGCGTCAATGAAATGACGATTTTGGTGTTTCGTGAAAAAGAAACCGACGTCACCCAATTGATTCAACCTGATCAAAAAAATCAATCACACGAAAAGCATGAGTCCTCAGTAAGCTGGATGCAGGAAAAACATTTTGATTTAATTACCATCGACAAACCAATGTCTGGAGAGTGGTTTATTGATGGCAATATCGATCCGGATAATCGGGTAATGGTTTTAACAGACCTGCGAATGGAAACAATTGATCTGCCAAATAATATTCTGGCTGGAGAACAGTTTGATATTGTCGCCAAATTAACCGACCATGGTAAACAGATCGATCGACAGGATTTTCTGCAACTGGTTACCGCAGAGTTAAGCACTCAACCATTGCAGGGTGAACCGATCAATAACAAAATGACCTTAAATAACCAGACGGCGACGTTTATGGCAAATTTGGGCAAGCTGTTTGACAGCGGACAAAATGATATTGTGATCACCGCAAAGAGTGACACATTTGAGCGTCAGCGACGGCAATCAGTCAATGTCGTCGCATTACCGTTTGATGTTACTGTGACGCAACTGGACGGTGATAGCCGCAGTCATCGGCTTTCGATGTCTGCTGATGCCAGTATGATTGATCCTCAATCTCTGCAAATCTCTGCTTTACTCAGTGCACCAGATGGCAGTGAATTCCCCTACGAAGTATTACGGCAGTCTGAATCTGAAAATGCCTGGCAGTTGACAGTGGCCGATTTACAACCTGAAACCGCTTATCAATTATCGTTGCAGATTCGGGGGGAAACTCCGGCAGGACGGAATGTATTTTTACAACCCAAACCCATTCAGTTACTTGATGAAGCCGCCGGTGCGTCACTAACAATTACTTCAGAAACGCCGATTGCTGCCGAAAAGGGTAATGATGAGCCGTTTGAACCGGTGATAATTGATTCGCTTGCGGATGAGCCTAATGCAGAAATACCGGATTCTACCTTCCAGCTTTCTGACACAGTGATTTTAGCTATTGGTAATGCCGTTATTGTGTTGTTATTAATAATGGGATTCTGGTTTTGGCATCGCAGCCGTCGCCGGCAGCTTTTACCTGGAGACTTATTATAAATGTCGATGACTGATCCGGTTTTCCAATGGCTGGCCTATGAGCTGGCAGCCATCTTTGCTGTTTTGTGTATCTGGATGTTGATCCGTGCACATCGCAAAAACAAACGCACCAAAGCTGCAGCGGCACGCACTGCCAAATTAATCAAAAATAACTACGAGCAACGTGCGGCTGCATTAGGCAGTCAACTGAGTGAGCGCTATGGTTTAAGCGGTGAAGCACTTGATTCAATGGTCGAGGAACTGGTGCTGCGGGAAAAAGAGATTTTTAAATCAATCGTTAATTTGTATTCGGAGCAAGACGAAAAAACACTTCATAACTTTCCAGACCAAATCACCTCGTTAACTGACGCAACTCTCAGCATTATGCAGGCTGATATTGAGCAAGAGCCTGTTGCTCCTGAGATAGAGGTTGTTGACGAAGAGCCGCTGGCGGAGGAATCTGCGGTTGATACTGAACTAACAGAAGAACCGTTAGAGCCAGAAGTTGAAACTGAAACGGAAGAGGAATCTGTAGCAGATTTAGATGGTGTATTTGATGACGAGAATGCAGACACCATTGTTGAACAAATGGAGCAGCTTGATGACGAAACAGCTGTTGTCGAAGAGCTAACCGATACAGATGAAAATTTTGATATTGAACTGGCAGATACCGAATCAGATGAAGTCGATGTCGATGATATTTTCGCTCAAAACCAGATTGTTGAGGAGTCTCTTTCTAATGAATCAGATAATAATCCCGCTGATTCAATGGCAGATTTTGACTTGGCTGCGGATGAGCAGGCCAAAGAAGATGAACTAGAACCAGAACCAGAACCAGAACCAGAACCAGAACCAGAACCAGAACCGGCAAGCAGCTCGATGCGGATGGCTGATTTTCTGAAGACTGACTGGAATCCGGTAATTCCTGATGTTTACGGTAAAACATCCCTTGAAACAGAAGTTGAAGAAAACCAGCCAGATATTGAAACCCAGACAGAAACAGAAACAGAAACAGTCACTGCAGCGACTGAACCAAAAGGTATGAAGGCTCACCTGAATAAAGCATGGACCAATCAGGTGCCTGATATCTATGGAAAATCCATAATTCCCGTAGCAGGTAATGAGCAAATAACTGACGATGTAGCAGCCTTTGAACATCAAGAACTGAAATTTCATGCTTTTGAAAGTGATGACTTAGCACATCAAGGGTTAACTAAGGCAGTTCAGCCAGCCGACATTGAATTAGATATTGAACAAATTGATGAAGTGGATTCAGACGCAAAAGATATGATTTCGACCACAGAAATCGATGATCTTATGCGTGCCACAGACATGCCGGTAGAAAGTGATTCTAATGATGTTGAGCAGGAAAAAGCAGAGATCGAAAACGTTATTGCAAATGATGCAGAAACCAGCCTCCCTCAAGAAAATAAATTAGCAGAATCTGATATCGATGCCATTGAGTCACATGATGAGCCTGTTGAACAGAGTGAACTAGACAATCCTTTGTCGGAGATGGATGAGTCAGCTATATCGGATCTTCCCTCCGAAGAGACTACAGAAACTTTCGAACAAACTGATAGCGTTGAACCGGCGGAAAGTGATGATGCAGCTGACAAAACATTAGAAGAAACTCTGCAACAAAATGAAAAAGGTTATCAAGCTGTTACGGAACCAGATTTGTCTATTGATGAACAGGAGATGGTAGCCGAGCAGCCAGAGACCACTGATCAAAACCAACAGCCATTAGAAGAATCTTCAGAACCTAACACTGAGGCAGAAATAAACAGCTTTGCAGATGAGTCAGCTAAAACCGACTGGGATACAGACCTGCTTGTTGAGCAAGTTGACTCGGCCGTGATCGCTGAAGAACAACAGGAAGAAGCATCTGCCAGAAAGAAATTACTGGATATTCCCGAAGCGGATGAGCCGTTTGAGCAAACCGAATCAGAAGAAATCGCGGCACAGAATGCCGCTGAAGAGCACAAGGATTTAGCGGCAACAGAAACAGAAAATATTGAAGAAACCTTATCAGTAGACGACTCAAATCCTCAAGATATTGGTCTCTCTGATGAGGATGAACCGGCTAATAAGGTTTCGTTGGAAAATGCTGATGGTGAACTTAAATCAACCGAACAAATCGCGCCAGAGGATGTGGTGGCAGAAAGATCGGTTGAGCAGCCCGAAGAATTAGTGTCTGCAGAAACAGAAAATGCAGAAGCCCCCCTATCCGTAGATGATGAATTAAGCTCGGTAAACAACGAATTTTATGAGCAGGAAGAACCTGTTAGCCAGAATTCAGATGTGCTTGCTGAAGCAGCTGAACCGATAGATCAAATTTCAACTAATGAGATGTTGGCAGATGAAATACCTGAAAAGTCCGAGGATATAGATACAGTAGATCTTAAAGATGCGGATGAAGGTTTGGTGACAGATAACTCAAGTCCCGAGATCATTGAGACCGCTGTTCAGGAAGAGCAAATTAACCAGATTTTGCTGGATAGTGCTGATGATGAGGTTGAATCATCCGAGCAAATCGTGTCAGAGGATGTAGTGGCAGAAAGTTCGGTCGAACAGCCCGAAGAATTAGTGTCTGCAGAAACAGAAAATGCTGAAGAAACGCTATCAGTAGATGACTCAAGTCCTGAGGGAATTGAGCTTTCTGAACAGGAAAAACCGACTAAACATGCGTCGCTGGATGGTGCTGATGATGTGGTTGAGTCAACCGATCAAATATCACCAGCAGATATAGAATTGAATAATGCATTTTTAGCGGATCAAAATAAACCTGAATCAGCTTTAAACGATACAACCTTGTCGGACGAAACAATCCAAATACAAGATAATATTGCCGAAGCCGAAGCCGAAGCCGAAGCCGAAGCCGAAGCCGAAGCCGAAGCCGAAGCCGAAGCCGAAGCCGAAGCCGAAGCCGAAGCCGAAGCCGAAGCCGAGTCTACTTTCCAAAGTGAAGAGGATCGGTTGGCCGTCATAATGGCCACGCAGCCAATTGATGAAACAATTGATGATAGAAATATAGACAGTAAGTCGCCAGAAATCACTGAGCCTGTCAGTGAAATTGAAAAATTAAGGGCTAAATTACGCGAGCGGACACAGCGTCTGAAAGCCGCAAGAAAGCAGCATTTGGATCATGCTCAGTCGACTCCGGAACAACCTTCCAGTGAAAAATCAGTGAAAGCTGAGTCGTCAAACGAAAAATCTGCAGATGAAATGGAAGTAGCTAATACCATAGAACAACCTGTTGATCCGTTCGATAGCATGAATATTAAATACTCTTTAGATAGTTCTGCTGAAGTGGAGGTGAAAAACCTTACTAAACCAGATAATTCTGACATTGCAGAAAAAAATGATCCTGAGAAATCCAAAGAGGCCAATGTTGTTTTGACGGACTCAGAGTCTGAGAATAATAATTTAGCCACTGAACTTTCTCAGACAGAAATGAAGGCAGACAATTCTTCCATTGTGAAGGAAAGCCCGACTTCAACGGGCAATACATCTAGCAACAATAGTTCTGTTTTACCACAATTAGGCAATCACACCTTTGCATTTGAAGGAATGCCAGAGTTTATTGAGGAAGAAATAGAGCTTTCAACCGCTAATGGATACAGGATGCACTCTTCACAGGAATTAATTTCTGAATTAAAGAAAGCGCCTCTCATTCCAATGGGTAGTCCTGATGCAGATAGGAATGAGTCATCGAAATCAAATTTCAATAATGAGGTAAACCCTAGTATTTCTTCGAATAAGGAGGAGGTATTAGATAACGATAATAATCACAAAAATGATAACGAGTGGGTTGCTGATCTTTTAAATGAAGAGGATGCGTTTTCTGAATCTTTATCGACGACTTTGAATGCACAATCATTTGATAAGCAGGATGAGGTAGTTGACGAAGCTTCTGTTAAGCAGCATTTAGATGTAGTAAAACAAGATATAAATGAAAAAATGTTTGCCGAAGCCGAAGCCGAAGCCGAAGCCGAAGCCGAAGCCGAAGCCGAAGCCGAAGCCGAAGCCGAAGCCGAAGCCGAAGCCGAAGCCGAAGCCGAAGCCACAGAAGAGCCAACCAAGGCAGAGTTGGATTTTGCAGCGGCACTGGCCGCAGAACAAGCGCAGGCAGAACAGGACCGTAAGCAGACCCAGTCTGAAATAGCCGGTTTTGATATTCCAGAACAGCCCGAGTTACCTGAACCGGAACGACTCGAATCGTTACTTAAAGATGTCGAAAAGTTGCAGGCGACGCAATCAGATAATAATGCATCACTGATTCCTCCAACACAGGAGACACCACTTCCGGATCCTGCGCAATTGGAGAACCTGTTGACCGATGTTGATAATTTAACGGCCGTTAAAAAACCGGTGAAAAGTAGAAAGAAACGCAGTGAGTTGCAAGCGATTCTTTCAACAATACCGTCCTTTTCTGGCAGTAATAAAACAAAATATAAATAATCAGAGCATTTTATTGGGCTCAGATATTGATTAAATAGTGATATTTTTAAACGGTCTGATTAAGGTTTTGCTAAAATTTCCGTCGTTTAAGCACGGAAAAAATTATGTCAGACCAAATTCATCAGGTAGCCATTATCGGTGGCGGTGTCTGTGGCACCGCG
>JGI24662J20072_1000154_pt1 | contig 22072 bp, 18 predicted proteins | sample MalvirmetaMSP146_FD_20072 | JGI IMG/M metagenome (IMG submission 20072) | reverse complement strand
CAATGTCCTCAGGCGGGCGCAATTTCTATCAGGTGCCGATGACCTTCAATACCGGGAACAACAAGCCGGTGTGAGCCGACGACATTATAGTGTTTTGGCAGATCGCTCAACTCCTGCTCAGGATATTGCCCCTTCATGGCATAGAAACGCCCATCCTTCGATAGCAGATGGGCACAGCTCTCAATCATGCCCGCCAGACTGGTAAATGCGCGACTGATGACGGCATCGAAGGGCTGATCCGGGCGATAGGTTTCTACTCGGGACTGCAGTTGCTGCACATTACCTAAACCGAGTGTGGTTTTTACCTGAAAGAGAAAGCGGGTTTTTTTGCCATTGCTATCGAGCAGGATGAACTGGCGTTCCGGGAAGCATATCGCGAGCGGTATACCGGGCAAACCCGGACCTGTCCCCACATCAATGATACGCATTCCCTTTACTCGCGTAGCTATACTGAGGCTATCCAGCAAATGATGAGTAACCATCATTTCGGGGTCGCGGATAGCGGTCAAGTTGTAGGCGTTATTCCACTGTTGCAATAACGACAGGTAGGCAAAAAGTGTATGGATCTGCTCATCCTTCAGGGGTAAACCCAGCGTTTCCAGCCCATCCCGAAGTATCTGTTCCCGACCTGGCATCTAGGAAGCGATCTTCTTTTCAACCATGGATTTTCGCTTGAGATAGATCAGTAGCAGGGATATTGCCGCTGGTGTGACACCCGGTATACGAGAGGCCCTCGACAGGGTATCCGGGCGTGCGGCCATCAACTTCTGCTTGACCTCATTGGACAACCCCTTGACCGCACTGAAGTCAAAATCGGTGGGGATCGGGGTGTTTTCCTGACGCTGCATGCGAGCAATTTCGTCCTGCTGGCGTGCGATGTAACCGGCATACTTGGCATCTATCTCGACCTGTTCGGCCACCTCCCCGGCAATATCCAACGGCGCTTCCTGCAGTGATTGAATATCGTCGTAATGCAGCTCCGGTCGTTTTAACAGTTCGAAGAAACTGTATTCATGCATTGGCACAGAGCCGGTTTTTTCGGCAATCATTGCTGCCTGGGGACTGCCAGGCTGGACCCAGCAACTCTTCAATCGCTGCTGCTCTCGCGCTACCGCTTCACTTTTTTCACAGAAGCGCTGCCAACGTTGATCATCAACCAACCCCAACTCCCGCCCTTTTTCGGTGAGCCGCATGTCCGCATTGTCCTGCCGCAACAACAATCGGTATTCAGCGCGACTGGTAAACATCCGATAGGGTTCGTGCGTCCCCATGGTGATCAGGTCATCTACCAGCACGCCAATATAGGCTTCATCGCGTCGGGGACACCATGGCGCCATTTCGCGACTCTGTAGCCCGGCATTCAAACCAGCCAATAAGCCCTGGGCGGCAGCTTCCTCATACCCCGTCGTGCCGTTAATCTGCCCAGCAAAGAATAACCCGTCAATATGTTTGCTCTCCAATGAGTACTGTAAATCCTGCGGATTGAAATAGTCGTACTCAATGGCATAACCAGGTCGGGTTATATGCGCGTTTTCAAAGCCGGCTATTGATCGAACCAGCTCCATTTGCACATCAAAAGGCAAGCTGGTCGAAATTCCATTGGGGTAGAGCTCATGGGTTGTCAGCCCCTCTGGTTCGATGAATATCTGATGACTTTGCTTGTCAGCAAAACGGACTACCTTGTCTTCGATGGAAGGGCAGTACCGTGGGCCAACGCCCTCAATTACACCGGTATACATCGGTGAACGGTCCATTCCACCACGAATAATTTCATGGGTGCGCTCGTTGGTGTAGGTAATGTAACAACAGGTTTGCTGCGGGTGCTGAGAGGTATCTCCGAGAAATGACATGACAGGTTCCGGCGTATCGCCCCACTGGACCTGAAGCCCCTCAAGATTGACGCTTCTCGCATCGATTCTTGGCGGCGTGCCAGTCTTTAATCGGTCAACCCGCAGGGGTAACTCCCGGAGCTTTGCCGCCAACCCCATTGCAGGAGGATCCCCGGCCCGCCCTCCGGCATAGTTTTCCATCCCGATATGAATTTTTCCGGCAAGGAAGGTGCCCGCTGTCAAAACAATGGTTTTCGCCTCAAAACGCAACCCCATCTGCGTCACCACACCGCTCACCCGGGTGCCGGACATAATCAGATCTTCAGCTGCCTGCTGGAAAATCCACAAATTGGGCTGATTCTCCAGAACTTGTCGGACAGCTGCCTTGTATAAAATACGGTCTGCCTGGGCTCTGGTTGCCCTGACAGCCGGGCCTTTTCGGGCATTGAGCGTTCGAAACTGAATGCCGCTGAGATCCGTTGCACGAGCCATGACACCACCCAGGGCATCCACTTCCTTCACCAGATGACTTTTGCCGATCCCGCCAATCGCCGGGTTACAGGACATCTGTCCTAAAGTTTCAATGTTATGTGTGAGCAAAAGGGTCTTACAGCCCATTCGAGCTGCAGCCAGGCAGGCTTCAGTGCCGGCATGGCCGCCACCAATAACAATGACATCGAACTTTTCCGGGTAATACATGGGCAAAAGACTATTCTCTGGTTTTTTAAGCAAGGGCAGGGAGTATAAAGTAAATTGCCTATAAATTAACCGTTTCGTTGTTTCCATACTGCACACAGATTCCCCGCTCCGGGGACTGTGTGCAGTCAAACATCGGGCAATTATAAAAATAGATCAAGTATATTTTCTTTATATAGATATTAATAAGTAGTAGTTATATATATACAACGGTTAATCTGTGGTTATATTTAAATATATATTTATTATCAATAACTTACTGGCGATTAAAAACACTTGGTAAGTTGCTTTGAAAGGGCTCCTTTGCTTTGTGTAACCTGTGGGTGAATATGCCAGTTGTGCACAGCTGTTATTTATCATGAGTTACCCACAATTCAGTTCATAGGTAATCCACTGAATTTTCCCGTGAGTTACCCACAGTTTTAACACAGATGTGGATAACCGGGTTTTAACCACTGGCCAGCCTGTGGGTAAGTTTACTTCCGGGTTATTTGCTTGCGGGTAAATATCTTTGATTGATCTGGCACCGGATATTCTTTAAAATCCCCCGCCCTTTGAAGGTAACAGGCCAGCTTAAGGAAGTACGCCATGAAAAGAACATTCCAGCCCAGTGTATTAAAGCGCAAGCGTACCCACGGATTTCGTGCACGCATGGCAACAAAAAATGGTCGCCAGCTAATAAACCGTCGCCGGGCCAAGGGCCGGAAGCGTCTGGCCGCCTGATTGTTACCCTCGACCAGGGCAGTCCTGTGCCCGAGAGTTCTTTTGGCAGAAACAAGCGTCTATTAACAGCCCGGGCTTACCAGGCTGTTTTTTCCGATACCTGTTACAAAGTAGCGCATCCCAACCTTTTATTGCTGGCCAGGCCTAACGGGCTTTGCCAGCCACGTCTCGGTCTCGTGGTAGCAAAAAAAAACATTCGTCGATCGGTAGATCGCAATCGTGTAAAGCGAGTTGTTCGTGAAACCTTTCGTCACTCTCAAAGCCTCCTTGACTCCCTTGATATCGTATTTCTGGCACGTCAGGGTATGGATCGTTTGACACCCAGGGAACAAACCGACCTGCTGGAAAACAGCTGGCGTCGGTTATCACGAAAGCTTCAGGCAGAACAGTAATCATGCGTTCATTATTGTTGGCTATGCTGAGGGGCTATCAGTACCTGATAAGCCCTCTGTTGGGAAAAAACTGTCGGTTTTATCCCAGTTGTTCCTGCTATGCAGAAGAGGCCATCAAAGTGCATGGTGTTTCAAAAGGGGGCTATCTTGGGTTTAAGCGTCTGTTAAAGTGTCACCCCTTTCATGCGGGTGGCTATGATCCCGTACCGCAATCTGAAAAAGAAAAGAGTTAAATGACTATGGATTGGCAACGTTCATTACTGATAGCTGGCATGCTGGTAGTGCTTTATATGTTGTTTCTTGAGTGGGACACTTTCCAGAGTTCTCAGCAGGAAAATCAGAGTGCTGTTTCTGAAGAAACTGTTTTAGCCCCGGAAACGGCACAAACACCCAGTGATGTAACACCGGCTTCTGCTGATAACGAAATACCTGCACTACAAAGTGATACTTCCCCGGTAACGTCAACACCCGTTGAATCGACAGCACCGAAAACAACGGAAGACCGTTTGTTATCTGTATCCACAGATGTGCTCAATGTGCTGATTGACACCCGGGGTGGCGATATTGTTCGGGTGGCGTTGCCAGAACACCTGACGGAGCTGGAAGAGGATTCCTCGCCTTTTGTACTGCTCAACCAGACAGCCAGTACGACTTATATTGCACAAAGCGGCTTGATCGGAGCCGACGGCACAGATAACACGGAAGGGCGTCCGCTCTTCAAGGCTGCAAAAAATGACTATCAACTCGCTGGAGATGCCGAAGAGCTCCAGGTTGACCTGGTTTTTCAGCAGAATGACGTGATCATTACCAAACGGTTCACCTTTAGCCGGGGCGATCATCTGATCCAGGTGAGTTATCTGGTCAACAATCGGGGTACTGATAACTGGAAGGCGGGCTTGTTTGGCCAGATCAAGCGCGACAGTCATGAGCCCCAGGTGGCTACCGGAATGGGGATGAACCCCTATGTAGGTGCAGCGCTACGGACTACAGAAGAAAACTACAAAAAGCTCGATTTCGGTGATCTCGCTGAAAAACCCTTCAAGGACAGCCTGACAGGTGGCTGGGTTGCGATGATTCAACACTATTTCATCAGTGCCTGGATTCCGGATCAATCAACAACCAACACTTTTTCACTGCGTCAGCTTGGCAATCAGGATCTTTATGCCATCGGTTTTACTTCGCCTCAGAAATTAGTTGAACCCGGCACTACCGGGGAGTTCAGGGCCGAATTTTATGCTGGCCCCAAAGATCAATACAGGCTGGAAAAGATTTCCCCTTACCTTGATTTGACCGTGGATTACGGTTGGCTCTGGTGGGTTTCCAAACCGTTGTTCTGGGTGCTCTACCAGCTGCACGAATTGATCGGAAATTGGGGTTGGTCGATTATTCTTTTGACCATCTTCATCAAGGCGGCATTCTACAAACTGTCAGCTACCAGCTATCGTTCCATGGCGAACATGCGTCGCTTGCAGCCAGAAATGATGCGCCTGAAAGATCTCTACGGGGATGATCGCCAGAAACTCTCCCAGGAGACAATGAACCTGTACAAGCGTGAAAAGGTCAATCCCATGGGTGGGTGCCTGCCAATCCTGGTGCAGATGCCGGTTTTCATTGCGCTTTATTGGGTGTTGTTTGAGAGTGTGGAGTTGCGTCATGCACCCTGGATACTCTGGATTCAGGATTTATCGGTCAAGGATCCGCTGTTTATCCTGCCGTTGCTCATGGGTGCCAGCATGTTTATTCAACAGAAGTTGAATCCCACGCCTCCAGACCCTACTCAGGCAAAAATCATGCAAATGATGCCAATTGCCTTTACTTTTTTCTTTATGTTTTTTCCGGCCGGCCTGGTGCTTTACTGGACAGTAAACAACCTTCTTTCGATCCTTCAACAGTGGATGATCACCCGTCAGATAGAAGCGGCTTCGGCGAAAAAGAAATAAATACTTCAAGGCTCCTCCGGGAGCCTTTTTGGTGATACATGAACAGCCCCAGTCACGATCAGGATGTTATTGTCGCAGTGGCGACTCCACCGGGCCGCGGTGGGGTCGGCGTGATACGTATTTCAGGGGCCGCACTGGGTCCCTTTGTCGAGGGGTTAATTGGGAAGAGCCTGGAATCCCGCAAAGCTGTTTTTACAGACTTTCACGACGGCAATTCTCAGGTGATTGATCGCGGTCTGGCGATCTATTTTCCTGCACCCCATTCCTTTACCGGAGAGCATGTGCTCGAACTGCAGGGGCATGGTGGTCCGGTTATCATGGATATGCTGCTACAGCGGGCCGTTGAGCTGGGAGCGAGGCTGGCCTTGCCCGGCGAGTTCTCACAACGTGCTTTTCTCAATGACAAGCTCGATCTGACCCAGGCCGAAGCCATTGCCGATCTCATAGATGCCACCTCAGTGCAGGCTGCCCGTTGTGCAGTCCGCTCTCTGCAGGGGGCTTTCTCCACAAGCATCCACCAATTACTGGAGGCATTGACCGCTCTGCGGGTTTATGTGGAAGCGGCCATTGATTTTCCCGAGGAAGAAATCGACTTTTTGGCTGATGGCCGGGTCAGCGCAGATCTGCATGAGATTGTTACCCGGTTTGATGGGGTTTTTGATCAAGCAAAACAGGGTGCCCTGCTGAAAGAGGGTATGACTGTCGTTATTGCAGGTAAGCCCAATGCCGGCAAGTCCAGTTTACTCAATGCGCTGTCGGGTAGGGACAGTGCAATAGTCACTGATATAGAGGGGACCACCAGGGATTTATTACGCGAAGAGATCAGTCTGGACGGGATGCCGCTGCATATCATCGACACAGCGGGCTTGCGCGAGTCTGGTGACCCGATTGAGCAGGAAGGTATCCGTCGCGCCTGGCAGGCAATAGAAGAGGCGGATCGGGTTCTGTTTGTGGTGGATAGCAGCCAACCCTATTTGCTGGATCCACAAAAGAACTGGCCGGAGTATTTTAGGAGGTTTCCACAGGCCGAAAATATCAGTTTCATCTTGAATAAAGCGGATGTGTCAGACATTCCGGTGGGCATCACAGAGAATCAGGGGCATCCGGTAGTGACAATCTCGGCCAAACAGAACCATGGGCTGAATTACCTGGTTGACCATCTCAAGCAGTGCATGGGTTATTCGGGTAGCGAGACGGGGAGTTTTAGCGCCAGACGGCGCCACCTCGATGCCTTGCAGCGTACCCAGCAATACCTGTGTAGTGGCGAAAAACAACTCAATGAGGCTGGTGCGGGCGAGTTACTTGCCGAAGATTTGCGTTTGGCCCAGCAGTGCCTGGCTGAAATTACAGGTGAATTTACCCCGGATGATCTACTGGGCGAAATTTTTTCCAGTTTTTGCATCGGAAAATGACTTTATTGGGACGGACAGTCATTAATCACTGCAGGCCAGTAACACCGCCTGCCCACTAGATCTCTTTGACAGCAAATCCCCAGTAAACACACATTTTGATAACAGGTTATCCACAGTTTTTGATTAAAAAACAACCATTACAAACTTTTTTTCTGTGTATAACATAAAACCTATTGCATTAGATAACTTACTGATAAATATAACTATAATTAGTTTTCTATCTGTTAGGGTAATGCCAGATAGGTGTGGATAACCGAGTCTTTTATCGCTAGACTGGGTCCATAAAAACAACACGAAGTATCCGCATTTTCGTGCCGCCTACAAAGCTAAGAAGGGGTTTGGTTTGGCTCAAATTTTATGGGAAAAGTGTCTAGGTTATCTTCAGGAAGAGTTGCCAGCACAACAATTCAATACCTGGATAAGGCCACTAAAACTCGATACCTCACAATCTACAGGGTCGACCACCACAAACAGTGTCTGTCTGCTGGCACCCAATCGTTTTGTGAAAGACTGGGTGTCGGACAAATTTCTTGATCGGATAGTCGATATTTATCAGCAGGTTTGCGGGGAGCGATGTGCGGTAACCGTGGAATCAGGGGTCCTGGAAAGGGAGCGTGGTGTAGCTGTTTCGAAGCCATCTACTGATATAGAGGTTGATACTGCTCTTTCAGCTCCGGTGCCAGCTACTGTTCCACCCCGACCACAAACACATTCAGCCACAAGAAACAGTGGTATTGAGGGTGGCCTGAATCATCAGAGCAATATAAATGAAGTTTTTACCTTTTCTTCGTTTGTAGAGGGGAAATCAAATCAGCTGGCACTGGCTGCTTCGAAGCAGATTGCTGAAAATCCCGGTGGGTCTTATAACCCCCTCTTTATCTACGGTGGGGTTGGGTTGGGTAAAACTCACCTGATGCATGCTGTGGGTAATGCGTTGCGCCTGCAGAAGCCCAATGCAAAAATTATTTATCTGCATTCTGAGCGTTTTGTTGCGGATATGGTCAAGGCATTGCAGTTAAATGCTATCAACGATTTCAAGCGCTTCTACCGTTCCGTGGATGCTTTGTTGATTGATGACATCCAATTTTTTGCAGGCAAGGAGCGATCTCAGGAGGAGTTTTTTCATACCTTCAATGCACTCCTTGAGGGCGGTCAGCAAATGATACTGACCTGTGACCGTTACCCAAAAGAAATCAATGGTCTTGAAGAGCGCCTCAAATCCCGTTTCGGGTGGGGGCTGACTGTTGCGGTAGAGCCCCCGGAACTGGAAACCCGCGTAGCGATTCTTATTAAAAAGGCCCACCAGGCAAAGGTTGAGTTGCCGACCGATGCTGCTTTTTTTATTGCCCAGCGTATCCGGTCAAATGTGCGAGAGCTTGAAGGTGCTTTAAAAAGAGTTATAGCAAGTGCCCACTTTACCGGTAGGCCAATAGATATAGACCTTATTCGTGAATCACTTCGGGATCTCCTAGCCCTGCAGGACAAGCTGGTGACCATCGATAATATCCAGCGGGTGGTATCTGAATATTACAAGGTTAAACTGTCTGAGCTTCTTTCAAAACGCAGAAGCCGGTCAATTGCCAGACCACGGCAGGTGGCAATGGCCCTGGCCAAGGAGCTGACAAATCACAGTTTGCCGGAAATAGGGGAGGCCTTTGGTGGCCGGGATCATACAACGGTCCTCCACGCATGCCGGAAGGTCAAGGAGTTGCAGGAAACGAGTCGTGATATAGGTGAGGACTTCAAGCAACTACTACGGGCATTGACCACCTGATTGTCAGACGACAAAAACTGTTCCCGGAATCCAGGATAGATCATAATAGTAGCCCTCAGATAACCGGCCCTATTTACTTGTTGGAAGATAGCTAATGAAGTTCACCGTATCGCGAGAAGATTTTCTAAAGCCCCTGCAGTTGGTAGTTGGCGTTGTTGAAAGACGTCAGACCTTACCCATCCTATCGAATGTGCTGATTGGATTGAGTGACGGTCGTCTATCGTTAACTGGAACGGATCTTGAGGTGGAAATTCTTGGTTATCTGGATCTGGGTGATAGTCCGGTTATAGATGGTGAAATCACGGTGCCCGGTCGAAAATTGATGGATATTTGTCGTTCTTTGCCCGAGGGTGCAGAGTTGACTATTTCGGTGGATGCGGGTCGTGCAACTGTTACGAGTGGTAGGAGCCGTTTTACCCTGTCAACACTGCCGGCAAATGAATTTCCGAGTGTAGAAGATGGCCCTGGTAACAGGGAGTTTTCCCTGAGTCAGCAAACCTTTAAACAATTGCTGGATAGCACAGCATTTGCCATGGCTCAGCAGGATGTACGTTACTATCTGAATGGCATGCTGCTTGAGGTCGGTGAAGGCCGGGTCCGGGTGGTTGCAACCGATGGCCACCGGTTGGCCATGCGTGACGCACCCCTGGAGAATCTTGACAGCGACGCGATTCAGGTCATTATCCCGCGCAAGGGTGTTTTGGAGCTGTCCCGCCTGCTCGTTGAAGATGCCGGGGTTGAAGTTGTACTTGGCAATAATCACATACGGGTTTCAACACCAGAATTTCGTTTTACTTCAAAATTGGTTGATGGCGCCTATCCTGACTATCAGCGTGTCTTGCCCAAGGGTGGCAATAAACAACTCACCGGTCGGAGGGAGGAGCTGCGGCAGGCATTTAGTCGCACCGCGATCCTTTCCAATGAAAAGTACCGCGGTGTGCGTTTGCTTCTCAGTGATGGCCTGCTGACGTTGACAGCGAATAACCCGGAGCAAGAGGAAGCCCAGGAAGACGTAGCCGTTAACTATGACGCTGGTGAATTGGAAATAGGTTTTAATGTCAGCTATGTCATTGATGTGCTTAATGTCTTACGTGGGGAGGAGGTCCGCTTTACCCTTTCCGATGCAAACAGCAGTGCGCTGATTGAAGACCCCGCGACTGCGGGCGCTGTCTACGTGGTCATGCCGATGCGCCTATAGAGCGTGTCTGTTTTGGATATAACAATCGACGCAGTCAATGTATCTTAAACAGTTGCATGTGCACGGATTGAGAAATTTGAAGCACATTCAGCTGTCTCTTTCTCCGCAAGTGAATCTTTTCCACGGTCCCAACGGTAGTGGCAAGACCAGCATTCTCGAGGCGATTTTTCTGTTGGGTCGTGGTCGTTCCTTCCGAAGCCGTATTCTCAACACCGTCATAAATACCCAAGAGCAGGTCTGCACCGCGTATGGTTTGCGCGAATCTTGCGGTGTTTCAACGCCGATAGGTATTTCTCGTGGTCGCCAAGGCGATTTCTTATTCAAAATAAATGGACAACAAATTTCTGCCGCATCGGCTCTTGCTGAAACTTTGCCATTGTTGCTTTTAAATGCCGAGGGCTTTGACCTGATTGGTGGTGGCCCACAATATCGTCGCCGATTTATCGATTGGGGTGTGTTCCACGTGGAACACAACTACAAACAGTTGGTACGACGCTACCAGCGTGTATTGAAACAACGCAATTCGCTAATGCGACATGATAGAATAGACGAACAGTTGTTGGCTGTATGGGATACTGAATTTGTCGATCTCGCGCAACAGATAAATACCTCGAGAAATGCCTACCTCAATGATTTGTTGCCCATAGTCAAACAGGTGGCTTGTGAGCTGTCTGAGGGTTTGGGTGATGTGGACTTCATTGTTAATCCTGGCTGGGATGAGGCGGTGGGTTTGACGGAGGTGCTACTGAAAGATCGCCAGAGAGATCGCCTGCTAAAAACTACCCATCATGGCCCCCACCGTGCGGATTTACGGATCAGGATAAAGAAGCAGAATGCCAGCGATATTCTATCTCGCGGGCAGCTAAAAGTGCTGGCGACGGCTATGCAAGTTGCACAAGGCTATCTTTTTTATAATAAAACCGGTCGGTCCGGGCTTTATTTGATAGATGACCTGCCGGCAGAACTGGATCTAAAACACAGACAGCAGGTTTGTGAAAAGCTTAGTGCCCTCGGTGCTCAAATATTCGTTACGGGCGTAGAGCGGAGGGATCTTTTGGATCTCTGGCCAGAGACAACAAGCGAACTTAGGTTGTTCCACGTGGAACAGGGTTCTGTTCGGGAAGAGCATTGCACTGAGTAATCTACATCCAGAAATTAATATGATTGTTAGGGGCTTTACCCATGACTGATGAACAAAATAGCTATGATTCTTCCAGTATCAAGGTTCTAAAGGGCCTCGATGCTGTAAGAAAACGCCCGGGGATGTATATCGGCGATACTGATGATGGTACCGGTTTGCACCACATGGTGTTTGAAATTGTTGATAACTCCATTGATGAGGGACTTGCAGGCCATTGCTCAGAAATCAGGGTAATAATCCATCCCGATGAGTCCATATCAGTGTCCGACAATGGCCGGGGTATACCCACGGAATTGCACGAAGAGGGCGTGTCTGCTGCTGAAGTCATTATGACGGTGCTTCACGCCGGTGGAAAGTTTGACGACAACACCTATAAGGTGTCCGGCGGGTTGCACGGAGTTGGGATTTCAGTGGTCAATGCATTGTCAGCTGAACTAAAGCTGACTATCAGGCGTGGTGGGCACATTTACGAACAGGTTTACCGCCACGGCGTACCGCAGGAGCCTTTGGCGGTGGTCGGTGATACGAGTGAAACCGGCACGACGATTCACTTTGTCCCCTCCACAGAGACCTTTACCAATATCAAGTTTCATTACGAAATTTTGGCCAAACGCCTCCGGGAGCTGTCATTCCTTAATTCAGGTGTGCGTATTGTGCTGCTTGATGAGCGGAGCGGTAAAGAGGACATCTATCAGTATGAGGGTGGACTCAAGGCCTTCGTGGAATATTTGAATACCAATAAAGCCACGATTAATCAGGTGATGCATTTTGATGTTCAGCGCGAGGATGGGACCGGTGTCGAGGTGGCCCTGCAGTGGAATGACAGTTTTCAGGAAAATATCTTCTGTTATACCAACAACATTCCCCAACGCGATGGTGGTACCCACTTGGCTGGATTTCGGGCGGCTTTAACGAGAAGTCTCAATACCTATATCGAGAAAGAGGGACTCGGAAAAAACGCCAAAGTGAATACCACGGGCGATGATGCCCGGGAAGGACTGACGGGGATTGTTTCTGTTAAGGTGCCCGATCCAAAATTTTCCTCACAAACAAAAGACAAACTGGTCAGTTCAGAAGTAAAAACCGCTGTTGAGCAAGAGATGGGCAGCAATTTTATGGACTACTTATTGGAAAATCCCCAGGATGCCAGAAGTATTGTCAATAAAATGGTGGATGCCGCCAGGGCGAGAGAGGCCGCGCGTAAGGCCCGTGATATGACTCGTCGCAAGGGGGCTCTGGATATCGCCGGATTGCCTGGAAAACTGGCAGACTGCCAAGAAAAAGACCCGGCCTTCTCCGAACTGTACCTTGTGGAGGGTGATTCTGCGGGTGGCTCAGCCAAGCAGGGTCGGGACCGCCGAACTCAAGCCATTCTTCCCCTGAAGGGGAAAATCCTCAATGTAGAAAAAGCCCGTTTCGATAAAATGTTATCGAGTGCTGAGGTGGGCACACTAATTACCGCTCTGGGTTGTGGCATTGGTACGGAAGAATTCAATCCAGATAAGCTTCGTTACCATACGATTTTGATCATGACGGATGCCGATGTCGATGGTTCTCACATCCGCACCCTGTTACTCACTTTTTTCTTCCGTCAAATGCGTGAGCTGGTGGAAAGGGGACACATCTATATCGCTCAACCACCGCTGTATAAAATCAGCAAGGGAAAACAGGAGCAATATCTTAAAGATGACCAGTCTCTGACTGCCTTTCTGACACAGTCTGCCCTCGAATCGGCAAGTCTTCATGTGACGGCAGAAGCCCCGCCAATCAGCGGCCCTGCATTGGAAAGCCTGGTTGCTGACTATCGCCGTGTCATGAATATTATTGATCGGATGTCGCGAGTTTATCCGGAAAGCGTTCTGAAAAAATTGATTGATATGCCACACCTTGAGTCTCGTCAACTTTCAGATCGGGCAGTTGTCGAGCAATGGAGTGAAAAACTGGCCGGTTCGTTTGAGCAGGACAATATTGCCGGTAGCCACCGTTACAAGGTGAGCGTTATTGAGGACCCGGAACGCCATACCTTTTTGCCGGTCGTTGAGCTGACCGCCCATGGCGTGCCGACCAATTACCGCTTTAATCATGAATTTTTTGCTTCGGGCGAATACGGTGCGATCGTCGCATTGGGCAGACAGTTGCATGGCTTGATTGAAGAGGGCGCGTATGTTCAGAGGGGTGATCGCAGTAAACCGGTCACCAGTTTTAGTGAAACCCTTACCTGGCTAATGGGTGAATCGCGCCGTGGTTACAATGTTCAGCGCTACAAGGGGCTGGGAGAAATGAACCCTGAACAGCTTTGGGATACCACCATGAATCCGGAAACCCGCCGAATGCTCAGAGTGACGATTGAAGATGCGATTGCTGCAGATCAGATGTTCAATACGCTGATGGGTGATCAGGTGGAACCACGTCGGCTATTTATTGAAACCAATGCATTATCGGTAACCAACCTTGATGTATAACTGATTGATTTATAAATAAAAAACCCGGCCATTGGTCGGGTTTTTTATGGCCTGTTTACCTGTACGCAGGCCGCTCTATTCTTCGTGATCCCGCCACACATCGCCATCCGTTTTCCGGCGACCGCGATTTTCCCTACGATCGACTTTGCTGGGTTCAAAGCGAATATCTTCACGCCTATCGGGGCTTTTCCGGCGCTGCACTTTGCGTCGATCTTCTCCAATATAAGCACCTTTATCTAGATCTTTCATGCATAAAACCCACGCTTGTTGTGGACAGTCACACAAGTCAGTGTAGGAGTGTATGGGTAGAAAATCTAACAGCTTGTGATGAAAAACTTACTGATCGAGCAATTTGAGCTGCTGTGTCTCAATCCAGTCTTTAACCTGTTCTGTAACAGCTAGGCTGTTGCTCTCCGGTGTCACAATAATGGGCTTGCCAATAATGACATGGATCGTACCCGGTCGTTTCATTAGTTGCCGGGCTGGCCAGCAATAGCCCGCATTATGGGCTACCGGAATGATAGGCACACCCGCTGCAATCGCCAGGGCGGCGCCACTTCGGCCATATTTACCAATTTTACCAAAAGGGATGCGGGACCCCTCTGGATAAATAACCACCCGATTCCCTTCGCCGATACGTTGTGTGCCCTGCTGCATAACCTGCTTCATGGCCTGGCGTGGGTTGCTGCGATCAATGGCAATGGGGTGCATCAGGCGGATACCCCAACCAAAAAAGGGTATTTTCAGTAACTCCTGTTTCAGGATGGTGCTGACGGGCATAAAGAGCCGCTGCAGGAAAAAAACCTCCCAGGTGGACTGGTGCTTGCTGAGGATAACGCAGGGGGTATGGGGAACATTTTCCAGGCCATCTACCTGGACGTTAATACCGCAGGTGAGGCTCAGCGCGCGGTTAATCAGCATACCGGCTGTGGTGAGTAGACGGTGACGGTTCAGGTAGCCTAGAAAAGGTCCGGAAATGATAGAAATGAGGCCAAAAACAAAGACTATCAGCATATAAAGCAGATAAAACAGCATTGAACGCAGGAACATAATTGCTTTATTCATAAGAAATTCCTGTGTCCTGGGCCAGTAAATAATCCACAGCCTGTTTCAAATCATCAAAAACTGGTGCTTGCTGTAACTCGATTTCCGGTTGATAAGGCAGTTTTTTTTCCGTGGCGGTACCCTTGCCGGTACGTACCAGAATGGGTGTGCACTGGTGACTCAAGCCAGCCTGTAAATCCCGCAGACTGTCGCCGATCAGGGGAACACCGTTCAGTGACACACCAAACTCACTGGCAATGGCATCGATAAGCCCGGGTGCCGGCTTTCGGCAATGGCAGTGATCCTCTGGTGTATGGGGGCAATAGAAGATTCCCGCCAGCTCGGCACCCTGTTGTGCCAGAAGCCCGGACAACTTTTCGTGCATGGCTTCCAGGTCATCAAGATCAAACAGCCCCCGCCCAATACCGGACTGGTTGGTAGCCACGACCACGCTGTAACCGGCTCGGTTAAGCCTGGCTATGGCAGCGATACTGCCGGGCAGAGGGATCCATTCATCGACAGTTTTGATGTAATTATCGGAGTCCTGATTGATGACGCCATCCCGGTCGAGAATAACCAGCCTCGTCATTTACTTGGCCGGTACCAACAGGGAAATATCCGCTATATTCAGAAACAATGCCTGAAGTTTTTGTAACAGCGCAAGGCGGTTCATGCGTACTTCTGACTGTTCCGCCATGACCATGACCTCATCAAAAAACTGATCGACCGGATTCCGCAATTTTGCCAGTTCCTTCAGTGCGCTGGTGTAATCCCGGGTTTCAAGGAGTGGGCCGACCGCACCGGTCAGTTCCATGAGTGCTGTGGCGAGTGTCTGTTCGGCGGGTTCGACAAGCAAGGCCTGATTCACCTCCCTGCCATCAGGCAGATCGATTTGTTTGGAGAGAATATTGGACACACGCTTGTTGGCGGCAGCAAGTGCCTCGGCTTCCGGAAGTTGGTTAAAGGTGTGTACAGCCATTACCCGCAGATGAATATCCAGCGGGCTGCTGAGCTGTCGCGCAGCGACAGACTGGAAGACCTCGGCAGGGATATGCTCATCTTCATATCGCCCTTTAAAGCGATCCAGCATGTAAGTGAGCACTTGCTTATTAATGTGGTCAGCACTCTCCACCAGCGTCGATGTGTCGATGTGTTGGGTAAGAGCCAGATTCAGTGCTGCCCTGAGATCAATATCGATTTTGTGTTCGACAATAATCCGTAATACACCGAGGCTTGCCCGGCGCAGGGCAAAGGGGTCTTTCGAGCCGCTGGGCGGTTGCCCGATACCAAAGATACCAACGAGGGTATCGAGTCGGTCGGCGATCGCCAGGGTAATCCCGGTCCTGGTGGTGGGAATGACGTCACCCGCAAAACGGGGCAGGTATTGTTCAAAAAGCGCATTGGCCACTTCCGGGTCTTCACCATCGTGCATGGCATAATAGCGGCCCATGGTTCCTTGTAAGTCGTCAAACTCACCGACCATTTCGCTCACCAGATCCGACTTGCTCAGCTCCCCGGCCCTAAATACCAGCGCGCCGTCGGCACCGGTTGTCTCGGATAATGCCCGGGCCAGACTGGCAACCCGTTCAGTTTTGTCAAACAGCGATCCGAGCTTTGCCTGAAACACAATGCTGCGAAGTGACTCGCGCTGTTGGGCCAGCGTGGTTTGCCGGTCAGTTTCGTAAAAGAAGGCCGCGTCCGACAGGCGTGGTCGTATCACCCTTTCATTGCCGCGGATTACCTGCTCGGGGTCTGTGCTCTCAATATTGGCAACGGTAATAAAGAGCGGCATTAGCTTGCCGCTGTTATCCAGCACGTGAAAATATTTCTGGTGAGATTTCATGGAAGAGATCAGTGCTTCCGCGGGAACGTCGAGAAAGCGTGCTTCAAAATGGCCCACCAATGGTACGGGCCACTCATTGAGGGCGGTCACTTCATTGAGCAAATCGTCATCGATAGCTGCTTGGCCGCCGGCTTTTTTGGCGGCGGCGTGGACGCCTTCCCGAATTAAATGGCGGCGTTCATCAAAGTCTGCCAACACGTAAGCCTGCTTCAGTTGCTGACAATAGCTGGCCGGACTGTCAATAACGATGTCATTGGGGGCATGGAAACGGTGACCGCGACTTCGGTTTCCGGTGGGCAGGCCCATTATCTGCGTATTGACAACATCGTTCCCGAATAGCATGACGATCCAGTGAACTGGCCGGACGAATTCTTCACGGCGTGTACCCCAGCGCATCCGCTTTGGAATGGGCAATGCTGCCAGAGCGCCGGACACGATATCCCCCAGCAGGGCAGTGGTTGATTGACCCGGTTGGCTTGCCCTGTGGCACAGTTTTTCCTGTTTGCCATCGTGCTCAATCATTTCTGCCAAGGCAGCCAGCGGACAGTTGTTTTTTGCGGCAAAGGCCTGGGCGGCGCGAGTTGGTATGCCAGCCTGATCGAATGCAACAGATTTGGGTGGCCCCCAGTTGATGGTTTCCTGCCCGGGGGTCATCGGATCGAGTGCGCGAACTACCACTGCCAGGCGACGGGGCGATGCAAATGAGGAAACGGTACCAAAATTCAGCTTTAGTCCGGAAAGGCGATTTACAATCTCCTCCCGAAAAGCCTCTGACAGGTTCAACAGTGACTTTGGCGGGAGCTCTTCTGTGCCAATTTCAACAAGAAAATCTGAACTCATGTTTGAGCCTCTGCTGCCAGCTGTTTAACGTGATTGGCAAGCGCCGGTGGTGCCAGCGGGAAGCCAAGTGCCAAACGTGAGTTGAAATACGCCTGTGCCACGGCTCTTGCCAGGGTTCTCACACGGAGAATGAAACGCTGCCGCTCGGTGACGGAAATGGCATGCCTTGCATCCAGCAGATTGAAGGCGTGCGAGGCTTTCATGACCATTTCATAGGCGGGTAGTGGCAGCCCTTTTTCAATTAACCGCTGACTTTCGCTTTCGTAAACGTCGAAGCTGTGGAACAGGAAATCCACATTGGCCTCATTGAAGTTAAAAGCTGACATCTCCACCTCATTCTGGTGAAAAACATCCCCGTAAGTGACACGGCCTTCTGGTCCCTCGGTCCATACCAGGTCATAGATGCTATCCACACCCTGCAAATACATGGCAATCCGTTCGAGACCGTAGGTGATCTCACCGGTGACAGGAAAACATTCCAGGCCGCCCACCTGCTGGAAGTAGGTGAACTGTGTCACTTCCATGCCATTCAGCCACACTTCCCAACCGAGCCCCCAGGCGCCCAGCGTGGGTGATTCCCAGTTATCCTCCACAAATCGAATATCGTGGATATTGGTATCAATGCCGAGTTGTCGCAGGGAGTCGAGATACAGCTCCTGGATATTATCGGGGGACGGTTTCAGGACAACCTGAAACTGGTAGTAGTGCTGCAGTCGGTTGGGATTTTCACCGTAGCGGCCATCTGTGGGGCGGCGACAGGGTTGCACATAGGCGCTGTGCCAGCTCTCGGGGCCGATGGCGCGCAGGAAAGTTGCCGGGTGGAAGGTTCCCGCACCCACCTCCATATCCAGCGGTTGCAGGATGACGCAGTGGTGCTTTGCCCAAAACTGTTGCAGAGACAGAATAAGCCCCTGGAATGTCGAAACATCCGGTGTAGTCTGTGACAACTGAGTTCCCCCATGGCATGCAAAGTCGGCAATTATAAGGCTGCAACCCCCGAATAGTAAGGGCTTTATTGATGCAGACTATGCACCACCGGTTTCCGAGCAGGTATCGTCAAGGGGTGATACAGCCCTTACTGAAGGTGCAGGATCCGTTATCTACTGGCATATCACAGAGACTCTGGGTAGCGGCGACCTGCGCCCCTGCCTGCTGGTGCAGTTTTTGCTGCAACCACCCTCATTAGTGGTCATACCCTCAAACACTTGCTGGCTGCGATCCTGATCTTGCTGAAAATACTGTGGTGGCGCGAGCAAATAGTAAACCAATAATTGCGTATGACTATTATGTGCATAGCAATAATTAGCTGTAGCTATTGTTGGTCGAAAGCTAAAGTATTTACTATGAATATCTGATTCCAACAGGAGAAACACTATGCAACCTTTTACTATTTTCGGCCACGATGCCTGTGGTTTCTGTCGACGCGCCAAGGAACTGATGGAAAAAAAGGGGCTGGAATACCGTTATGTGAATATCCACGACGAGGGGATCAGCCCGGCAGACCTCGCCAAAACCATTGGCCAGCCGGTCAATACGGTACCGCAAATATTTCATGGCAAAGAATATATTGGTGGTTTTCAGGAGCTCACAGAATATTTTGAAAAAATAGAAGCCGGGCAGCAGCAATAGGCACTTTTCAGCACTTTCAGGCCAATTGCCCGGTTGGCAATATTGCGCTTCCCCCCACACATAAACATTGAACGGTATTGGCGGTATCAGCCAATACCGTTTTTATTTGCCCTTGCTGACCGTGCGGGTTTTGCCCCGTTCGTCGATGGCAACAAAAACAAATTGCCCCTCTGTTACCTTGGCGGGCTCATTGGTGGATTCAATGTTGATCCAGACCTCAACGTTGATGGTCATGGAGCTGCTGCCGACCTGCATCAACTCACAGTAGCAACTGACAATGGCACCAACCGGAACCGGTCGAAGAAACGACATTTCACTGATTGCAACCGTGGCCACGCGACCCTTTGCAATTCGCTGGGCCAGAATGGAGCTACCGAGATCCATTTGTGAGAGCAGCCAGCCACCAAAAATATCACCACTGGAATTGGTGTCTTTGGGCATGGCTATCGTCTGCAGGGTGAGTTCGCCGCGGGGTGCCGGTGGTTGATTGATTTCAGTCAAGCTCTACTCCTTATTATTAAACCCTGTACGGATTTCAGAAAACAATGGATGGCAGCCAGGTGGCCAGCGCAGGCCAGATGGCCAACATTAACATCAGCAATAATTGAATGATGATAAAAGGCACGACGCCGCGGTAAATATCGCGAGTTGCCACCGAGGGCGGTGCAACACCGCGCAGATAGAACAGGGCAAAGCCAAAGGGTGGTGTCAGAAAAGAGGTTTGCAGGTTTATAGCGATCATGATGCCAAGCCACACCGGATCGAGTCCCATTGCCAGCAAAATAGGTCCGACAATGGGCACGACGACAAAGGTGATTTCGATAAAATCGAGAATAAAACCCAGCAGGAAAATCACCACCATGACCACCAGCGTAGCGCCGACGACCCCGCCGGGAATGCGATTGAACAGATCCTCCATCAACTCCTCACCACCAAAACCCCGGAAGATCAGGGAAAATATCGCGGCACCAATCAGGATCATGAACACCATGGCAGTAACTTCCGTGGTGGACTGGGTGACATCCCGCAATCTTTTGATAGTTAATTGTCGACGCCCCAGTGCCAGCAGGGTGGCGCCCATGGCGCCGACCCCGGCCGCTTCCGTGGGGGTGGCTGCGCCACTGAGAATCGAGCCCAGCACGGCCACGATCAATACCACCGGCGGTAACAGGCTGCGCAGCAATCTGGCCGCCGAGAGGCTGGACTCCCCGTCCACCTCAGCCACTGGCGCAAGCTCGGGTTTAAGCCGTGAGATGACAATCAGATACAGAATATAAAGGGTCACCAGCAACAGGCCTGGCACAATCGCGCCCACAAACAGATCCCCGATTGAGATTGTTTTCGGGTTGAAAATACCCATCCCCAGCTGGGCCTGCTGGTAGGCGCTGGACAGGATATCGCCCAGCAGAACCAGGGCGATGGACGGAGGAATAATCTGCCCCAGGGTGCCGGTGGCGCAAATGGAACCGGTGGCCAGCGCCGGATGGTAACCGCGTTTCAACATGGTGGGCAGGGACATCAGTCCCATGGCGACCACCGTGGCACCGACAATCCCGGTGCTGGCAGCCAGCAGCATACCTACCACGACCACCGAAATACCCAGTCCCCCTTTGAACTTGCCAAACAGCAGGGCCATGCTGTCCAGCAGGTCCTCCGCCAGACGGGATTTCTCCAGCATGACGCCCATCAACACAAACAGGGGTACAGCGATCAGGGTGGTATTGTCGATCGTGCCGTATAAACGGTTGGGCAGGGCATGCAAAAAGGACATGTCAAAATGGCCGGTGGCGGTGCCAACCATGGCAAAAATCAGGGCGGTGCCCGCCAGTGAAAACGCCACCGGGTAGCCAGCCATCAGCATCAGACAGACCACGGCAAACATCAGTACTGGAATGTATTCAACCATCAGAGCAGGTGCTCCTGATGTTCAATGGTTTGTGCCTGACTCAACCCGAAGAAAAATAGCAGGTTTTTGATCACTTCCGCGATACCCTGCAACAGCAGGGTAATCGGCATCAGGATTAACAGGGTTTTCAGCAGGTAAACCCATGGCAGTCCGCTCGCTTCCTTGGAGACTTCCCTTATTGCCCAGCTGTTTGTGACGTACTCCCAGCAGAACAGCAGTATCAGGATACATACCGGGATGAGAAACAGCAGTCCACCCAGCGCATCCACCAGTGCTTTCATGCGCGGGCTGTAACGTTGATAGAAAATATCCACGCGAACGTGGCCGCCCCGTTTCAGGGTGAAAGCGGCACCCAGCAGAAAAACCACCGCATGAAAATACGTGACTGACTCCTGCAGGGCGATCGAGCCGGATTGCAGGAAATAGCGCATGACCACCACCAGACAGGTCAGTACCATCATGGCGAGTGTCAGCCAGGCTACCAATTTGCCGGTCCATTCAGTAAAACCGTCGATACCGCTGGCCAGATGTTCCAGAAATTGTATCAATCGAGGCATTTTTATTATCTCTCGCAACCGTTGCACAGTTTATAAGACAGGGCGGGTCGCGACCAGAACAAACCTGAGAAGGTTGGTGGGGACGCTTATGGCAATCCAATCGGAAGCCTGTTTGTATTATGGGATCTGGCGGTTGTCACATTAGTGTCATACAAGATTCATAGAGTTGTCACGATAGACCACTAGCATCAGTCCCGATGTTAATGATCAGCCCTGGAGGCAAACGTGAAAAATACCCATAAATTAGTACTCGCTGCAGCACTGGCTCTGTCCAGTGTGCCAGCAATGGCTCGTGATACCGTTTCCATAGTCGGTTCATCCACCGTCTATCCCTTTGCCACTGTGGTAGCAGAACGGTTCGGCCGCAATACCAGTTTCCCGACCCCCAAAATTGAATCCACCGGCTCCGGTGGTGGACTGAAGCTGTTTTGTCAGGGCGTTGGCACCCAGCACCCCGATATCACCAATGCTTCCCGCCGTATGAAGCAGTCCGAGTTTGAGCTGTGCAAGTCCAACGGTGTTAAAGACATTACCGAAGTACAGATCGGTTATGACGGTCTGGTAGTTGCCAATTCCGTAAAAGGACCAGATCTCGATATTTCCCTGCGTGATCTGTACCTGGCGATGGCCAAGGATGTGCCAAATCCGAACGGCACAGAAGAGCTGGTAGCCAACCCCTACAAAAC
>JGI24662J20072_1000152_pt1 | contig 22293 bp, 21 predicted proteins | sample MalvirmetaMSP146_FD_20072 | JGI IMG/M metagenome (IMG submission 20072) | reverse complement strand
GGCTGAGATGAAACCCGTTGAACCTGAAGAGGCTAGAACCTCCGTAGGAAACAAGCCGGAATGCCGGTACGTCTGATTGTCTGACTGTAGCCGCCGTGTATCTCCATCACCTTGTTCGCGAAAGCGCAACGTCTTCATTTCCCCCGACCTTTTTATTCTAATCAGGGGAAAGCACATGTCATCAGCCAGTCCAAAAGTTATTGATATTACGGGCCGTAGCGGCATTACTACCAAGCCGTTACCGGGTTCTGAAAAAATCTATATTACCGGTAGCCGTGATGATCTGCGGGTGCCATTTCGTCAAATTGCTCTGACCGATACACCGAATCGTGATCCGAATCTGCCAGGCGAGCCGAATGATCCGGTCATGGTGTATGACACGTCGGGTATTTATACCGATCCCACTGAAACCATCGATCTGGAAAAAGGCTTAACGCCGATTCGTCAGCAGTGGATTGAAGAGCGTGACGATACCGAAGTGTTACCGGCGTTCAGTTCTAACTTTACCCGTGACCAAGATGATCAGGAATTTGATATTCCGCTGTTCACCAATCGTCGTCTGCCACGCAAAGCCAAACCCGGTAAGAATGTCAGCCAGATGCACTATGCCCGTCAAGGCATCATCACCCCGGAAATGGAATATATCGCTATTCGCGAAAGTATGGGCCGTGCTGCACTGCAGGCCAAAGGCGAATTGCCAGCCGATAAACCCAATCACATCACCCCGGAATTTGTCCGTAAAGAAGTCGCTGAAGGCCGGGCGATTATTCCGGCCAATATCAATCACCCTGAAGCCGAGCCGATGATTATTGGCCGTAACTTTCTGGTCAAAATCAACGCCAATATCGGTAACTCAGCCACCACATCGTCAATTGAAGAAGAGGTGGAAAAAATGGTCTGGAGTACCCGTTGGGGTGGCGACACGGTAATGGATTTGTCGACTGGTAAACATATTCACCAGACCCGTGAATGGATTTTGCGTAATTCACCGGTGCCAATCGGCACCGTGCCGTTGTATCAGGCATTGGAAAAAGTAAACGGCGTAGCCGAAGATCTGACTTGGGAAGTGTTCCGTGACACGTTGATTGAGCAAGCTGAGCAGGGTGTCAGCTATTTTACGATTCATGCCGGTATTCGTCTGGCACATATTCCACTGACCGTTAATCGCACCACAGGTATCGTGTCGCGTGGTGGCTCAATTATGGCAGCCTGGTGTCTGGCACATCATGAAGAAAGCTTTTTGTACACGCACTTTGAAGATATCTGCGAAATCATGAAAGCCTACGATGTGTCGTTCTCGCTGGGTGATGGTTTACGTCCTGGTTCACAGGCGGATGCCAACGATGAAGCCCAGTTTGCCGAACTGCGTACTCTTGGTGAATTAACGCATATTGCCTGGAAGCATGATGTACAGGTAATGATTGAAGGGCCGGGCCATGTGCCAATGCACAAGATCAAGGAAAATATGGATCTGCAACTGGAAGTTTGCCACGAAGCGCCTTTCTATACTTTAGGGCCGTTGGTCACCGATATTGCACCGGGTTATGACCATATTACCTCTGGTATTGGTGCGGCGATGATTGGCTGGTTTGGTACGGCAATGCTTTGTTATGTCACACCGAAAGAGCATCTGGGCTTGCCGAATAAAGATGACGTTAAAGTCGGCATTATTACTTACAAAATTGCTGCCCATGCCGCTGATTTGGCCAAAGGCCATCCAGGTGCACATGAACGTGATGATGCGATTTCCAAGGCACGTTTTGAATTCCGTTGGGAAGATCAATTCAATCTTGGTCTGGATCCTGATACCGCGCGTGCTTTCCATGATGAAACTCTGCCAAAACCGAGTGCCAAAGTGGCGCATTTCTGTTCCATGTGCGGGCCGAAATTCTGCTCAATGAAGATTTCACATGATGTGAAAGAAGCGTTTGCTGAAAAGTCAGAAGAGTTCAAGGCGGCTGGTAGCAAAATCTATCATCAGGTTTGATTGGGCTGGATTTAGAGCGCTATGAAGCATTATCTGATTATTGGTAGTGGTCTGATCGGACGCCTGACAGGCTGGCGTCTGATTCAGGCCGGTCATGCCGTGACGATCCTGTCATCAGACGATAAAGCCGGTAGCGACAGTGCCGGTTTTATTGCAGCTTCAATGATCGCGCCGTTTACCGAAGCAGTAACGGCAGATCGGTCGATTCGTGATCTGGGCATGCAAAGTCAGGCGCTGTGGGATAAATGGCTGCCAGAATTTGATAAGCCAGTGTTTTATCCGAAAACCGGAACACTGGTGGTGGCACATGAGGGTGATAAGGCTGAACTGTCACGTTATCAGCGTCGTGCTGCACATATTCTGGATACGACTGATTACCAGCAGATTGATGCTCAGCAGTTACAAAACCTGTCACCTGAACTGGCAGAAAACTTTCAGTCAGCATTGTATTTTCCGGAAGAGAGTTGTCTGGATAATCGCCAGTTTTATCAGCAGGTTGGTGAGTTTCTAACCAAACACGCTAACTGGCAAACCATTGAACCGATTGAAACGTTAACTAACGCCCCTTTGGAACAAGTGTGTCAGCAAACTTTGGGACATTCGCTGGATAGATTTACCTCAGTGATTGATTGCCGGGGAAATGGCAGTAAGTCAGATATTAGTGATTTACGCGGAGTTCGTGGTGAGGTGCTGCGAGTCTATGCACCGGAAGTGAATCTGCAACAGTGCGTGCGGTTAATGCATCCACGTTATCCACTATATCTGGCGCCACGACCGGATCAGCAATATGTGATTGGGGCCACGGTGATTGAATCGGAAGATCGATCACCGGTCAGTGTGCGTAGTGCCATGGAATTGCTATCCGCGCTTTACAGCATTCATAAAGGCTTTGCCGAAGCCCGGGTATTGGAAATGCGGGCGCATTGCCGTCCGGCATTACCCGATCATTTACCCACCATTCGCCAGCAGGAGTGGGGTTATCAAATCAACGGAATGTATCGGCATGGTTATTTGCTGGGGCCGGTGATGGTCGATCAATTACTGACAACATTATCAGAACAAACAGATTCGGGAGTGCGTTATGCAAGCTGAGTCGATTCAACCTGTTTCACTTATTTTGAATGAACTGCCAATAGAAACTACAAACACAAATTTGCAGGCTTTTCTGGCTGAGCACGGCTGGGAGCAGGGCCGGTTTGTGGTGGTGATTAATGACAATATTATCGCCAAGTCGGCACATTCAACCTTTCAATTATCAGCTGGTGATCGCATTGATGTGCTGTCGCCGATCAGTGGAGGCTGACATGCAGGCATCTGACTGGACCGTTTATGGGCAAACTCTCAGCAGTCGTTTATTTATAGGTACGGCGCTTTATCCTTCACCGCAGGTTATGTGTGATGCCATCAAAGCGTCAGGTGCTCAGGTGATTACTGTATCTCTGCGTCGGCAAAGTGCCGGGCAAGCCAATAGCGGTCAACAATTCTGGAATATGATTGAAGCGCTGGGCTGCCATTTATTACCCAATACAGCGGGTTGTTACAGTGCAGCCGAGGCGATTAAAACAGCCCATATGGCTCGCGAGTTATTTGAAACCGACTGGATCAAACTGGAAGTATTAGGCGACAGTTTTAATCTGCAACCGGATCCGTTTGCCTTGCTGGAAGCCACCAAAACACTGATTGCTGATGGTTTTAAAGTGTTCCCTTATTGCACCGATGATTTGGTACTGTGCCAGAAACTGGCGGATGCCGGTTGTGAGGTTTTAATGCCCTGGGGTGCGCCAATCGGTACTGGGCAGGGATTACTCAATCCTTATGCGTTGAGAACATTGAGAGAACGTCTGCCGGAAATCACTTTACTGGTCGATGCTGGTATCGGCAAACCTTCTGATGCGGTGCAGGCGATGGAACTGGGGTATGACGGCATTCTGTTAAATACCGCCGTGGCCGAAGCGCTGGAACCGGCGCTGATGGCCGAAGCGTTTAAACAATCCATTAACGCCGGACGTCTGGCATTTGAAGCGGGCATTATGCCAAAACGTGATTCCGCCAAGCCCAGTACACCCACTTTGGATCAACCTATCTGGCAGCAACATGGCTGAACAAAAAACTCAAACTGCAATCTTATTAATTGGTGGACTGGATCCTCAGGGCTGTGCCGGACTGACGGCGGATATTCAAACTGTCAGCCATCATGGTTTTCATCCGGTGCCATTGGTGACGTGTGTCACCGAACAGACCCAAAATGGTATGCGGGCGCTGAATCCGTTATCAGCTGAGAAATTTCTCAAGCAATACGAAAGCAGCGTGGCTGATTTTGATATTGAAGCAATCAAAATCGGGTTGATTCCAAACCTTGAAATTGCCCAGGCCATTGAACGTATTCTGACAAACCATGATGTGCCGGTGGTGATGGATCCGGTGATGGCTGCAACAAGTGGTGGTCAACAAGCATCACCTGACGTACTGGAGTTTGTTCGTAAGTCAGTTTTACCAAAGATCACATTGCTCACCCCAAATCTGCCAGAGATGCAGTACATAACCGATAACCCTGATTGGTCGATTGAAAAACAGGTGCGTCATTTAATTGAAGAAGGGTTATCAGCTTGTCTGGTCAAAGGCGGTCATGGCGATCAAAGTTTTGTTTCGGATTATTTTGCCAATGCGTTTAGTCAATTTTATTGTTATCAGCGACGACTGAATAAAAATGTTCGCGGTACCGGCTGTGTGCTGGCATCCAGTCTGGCGTGTTATCTGGCGCAGGGCGAAGATATCCGTGATGCGGTGATTTTATCGCGTAGTTATATCAATCGCGGGATTCGTGAATCACAGTCTCTGGGCCCTTATCAGCTGTTCTCTCACCAACAACAACCCTTTGAACTTCGCGATATCCCCAGGCTGAGTTACACCCCTGATCTCATTGGTAAGAGTTTCAGTTTTCCGGAATGTCCGGAGCGACTGGGGATTTATCCTGTGGTCGATAGTGCGGATTGGGTTAATCGTTTGTTAACCATTGGTATCAAGACCCTCCAATTACGGTTAAAACAATCAGATAACGCTTTTCTTAATGCAGAGATTGCCAGCGCGGTGGATATCACCGAGCAGCATGGTGATATTCAGTTTTTTGTGAATGATCACTGGCGTATGGCGATCGATAATGGCGCTTACGGTGTGCATCTGGGGCAGGAAGATTTGCATGATGCTGATTTGCTGGAAATTGAACAGGCCGGATTGCGGCTGGGGATTTCAACCCATTCATATTGGGAACTGGCCAGAGCGTTGGCGGTAAACCCCAGTTATATTGCTTTAGGTCCCATTTTCGAAACAGACAGCAAACAGATGCCGTGGCAGCCACAGGGTTTTGATCGGTTAGCTGAATGGATACGTTTATTAGATGGGCATACGCCATTAGTGGCGATTGGTGGCATTGATGTGCCGCGTGCCACAGCGTTACATAAAACCGGTGTGGGTTCAGTGGCAATGATTTCGGCGATTACCAAAGCAGCTGATTATCAACAAGTCACCCATGATTTATTGACTTTATGGCGTGATTCAGCGAATTAAACGTAATTCTGTGCGGCGGTTTTGGGCGCGACCCTCAGGTGTTTTGTTGCTTGCAATAGGTTTGTTATCACGATAAGAATGCGTTTCGATAATGCCTTCGTCGATTTCAGCCTGTTCTATCAGAAAGCTTTTCACCACTTGCGCCCGTTTATCTGACAGCTCGGTATTAAGTTCTCGGCGACCAAAGCTGTCGGTGTGCGATTCAATGATGATTCGCGAGATACTTTCATCCACTTTAAGGTACTCAGCCAACCGTTTCATTCGTTGGGAGGCGCTATTGTCGAGGATGGCTTTTTCCGATTCAAAATATACACTGAATTGCTGTAAATCGTTAAAGCTATCGGGATGCATTTTGTCTGAACATTCCTGAAACTCACGCATGGCTGGCAGGAATTGCACATTAGTCAGAATTACACTGACCGGTTGAACACTGCTTTGCGAGGCATACTTTAGTTGAACAAACTGACCTTGCTGCAAGGCCGCCAGGGCTTTTCTCGCTGCATTGCCTTCTACGATAAACTCGCGTTGTCCATAAGTTACTGGCAGAGTCATTAACTTTTGGCTGACCTGGTCGAATTGCCACGGCGTGTTAATGATCATCAGCTCAGCAGTGTTCTGGGAAGCACGGTGATCTGCAGTGGATATTGAAAGTTGAAGCGGCTCACCATTTTCGCGGTGAAAAACGGTTTTACCAAAGTCAGTGATATCATGACTTATCGTGCAGGAAAGCGGGGATGCTTCAGTTTGCCATGTTGCCTCGTGCACAGCCGATTGATAGACCGTGTCAGCGACAACGGGAGAGGCAAATAATAAAAACAGTAAAAACTTCATCAGTATTGGATTACGCTGTGTACGTTAACGTCAGTCAGTAAAGAACGGCCATTCAGTCCAGTGATTTCCATCAGGAATGCACAGCCAACTACATTACCACCCAGTAATTGGATTAATTCACAACTGGCCTTGGCGGTGCCACCGGTGGCCAGCACATCATCAACAATTAAAATATTGTCATTTTCAGCCAGCGCATCGGCATGAATTTCCAGGCTGGTTTCACCATATTCCAATTGGTATTCGACCTTATGGGTAGTGTGAGGAAGTTTGCCGGGTTTGCGCAGTGGAATGAAACCGACCTCCAGCATTGAGGCGGCGAGTGAGCCAAAAATAAAGCCCCGTGCTTCCATTCCGGCAACGGCAGTTATATTGGAATGTCGATAGGGTGCAATCAGCAATTCAACGGCCTGACGCAGCAAGACAGGGGATTGCATTAACGGTGTGATGTCTTTGAATAAAATGCCGGGTTCAGGAAAATCTGCGATATCGCGGATCTTGGTTTTTATCTCGTCCATCTGACGCCTAAATTATTTGAGAAGGGATAGTCACCACCAGTATTATAACGACACTAATTACAACAACTGTAATGCAATTTCCCAGAAATTTTTTCAGGAGTACAACATTTCGTGATTCACAGATGGCAGAGAGTGCTGGTTTTTGTTCTGTTCAGTTTATTGACCGGTTGTTTTGGCTTTGGTGGTGGAGATAAAGAAGCTGAAGATATGCAACCGCGTTTTTATATCGTTGATGTCGATCGAGGTAATGTTGCTGAGCAGTTTGCCCAGAACAGGGTTTTGCGTATTAAACCCATTCGTATAGCACCCCATTATCGTACCGAGAATATTGTGTTTCGTATTGGCGACAATGAATATCAACCGCAGGCGGGACATTTGTTACTCACCGATCCGCAAGTGATGTTTACTTCCCAATTACAACGCTGGTTATCTAAGAGTGGTTTATTCAGTGAGGTGATTACCGATGATTCTCAACCTGCCGATTTGGTACTGGAAGCGGCTGTCACCAAACTTTATGGTGATGAGCGCGCGGAGTATCCGCCGCAGGCTGTTTTAGAAATGCAGTTTTTTATAAGTCCGGGTGATGCTGACCGCAGCAAGATGCTGTTTCAAACCGGTTTTCGTGTAGATGCATCTATTGATCAAACTACCCCGCAAACCGTTGTAACTGGCTGGCAAAATGCACTTGAAGAAATTCTCGCGACGTTGGAGCAGGATTTGAGCGATTATTTTGATAAAGCTGGTGCACCCTAGCAGTATCTTATAAACGTGCAGGAAATCGCTCAGAGTGGTAGGATTACTCCTTTGTGATGGTTAGCATCTGTTCGGGTTTTGACAGCAGAAATTTTTGTCAGAAACTTCAACAAGCTAGGCTTGCTTTTGTTCATTTTGGAAGAATATTAAATGTCTGAGATTGCTCTGGAACTGGACTCGATCAGTATCGAAGATGAAATGAAACAGTCCTACCTCGATTACGCAATGAGCGTTATCGTAGGACGCGCCTTACCGGATGTCCGGGACGGCCTGAAACCTGTTCACCGTCGTGTTTTATATGCAATGCGTGAATTAGGAAACAGCTGGAACAGCCCATACAAAAAATCTGCTCGTATCGTCGGTGACGTTATCGGTAAATATCATCCGCATGGTGATACTGCTGTTTACGACACGATGGTTCGTATGGCTCAGCCGTTCTCGATGCGTTATATGCTGGTTGATGGTCAGGGTAACTTTGGTTCAGTCGATGGTGATCCACCTGCAGCGATGCGTTATACCGAAGTGCGTATGGCGAAAATCGCCCACGAAATGCTGGCCGATCTGGACAAGGAAACGGTTGATTTCATCCCTAACTATGATGAATCCGAATCCGAGCCAGCTGTTTTACCCACTAAATTCCCAGCGTTATTGGTCAATGGTTCTTCCGGTATTGCCGTGGGTATGGCGACCAATATACCGCCACATAATCTGACTGAAATTCTGAGTGCCTGTATTGCGATTATTGATGATCCGAGTGTTACAACTCGTGATCTGATGGAATTTGTTCCAGGCCCGGACTTTCCGACAGCCGGTATTATCAATGGTGCCAATGGTATTGCTGAAGCCTATGAAACCGGCCGTGGCCGTGTTTACATGCGTGCTCGCGCCGAAATCGAAACCAATGAAGCCACTGGTCAGCAAAGTATTATTGTTCACGAGCTGCCATATCAGGTGAACAAAGCACGTTTGCTGGAAAAAATCGCCGAGCTGGTTAAAGAGAAAAAAATCGAAGGTATTTCTGCGCTGCGTGATGAATCTGACAAAGATGGCATGCGGATGGTAGTTGTCATCAAACGTGGTGATGTGCCGGAAGTTATTCTGAACAATCTTTATCAGCAAACCCAGTTACAAACGGTGTTTGGTATCAATATGGTGGCGATCGTTGATGGTCAGCCTCGCACCTTGGGCCTGAAACCGATACTAGAAGCCTTTATTCGTCATCGCCGTGAAGTGGTGACTCGTCGTTCGATTTATGAACTGCGTAAAGCCCGTGATCGTGCCCATATTTTGGAAGGTCTGGCCACAGCCCTGGCGAATATCGATGAAGTTATAGAGCTGATCAAAGCTTCGCCAAGTCCGTCTGAAGCCAGAGAAGCCTTGCTATCTCAAGGCTGGCGCAGCGAAATGATTCTGGAAATGCTGGGCGCTGCTGGTGCCCAGGCTTCACGTCCGGAAGATTTAGCCGCTGAATTTGGTTTGGTGGAAGGTCAGTATTATCTGTCTCCTGTTCAGGCTCAGGCTATTCTGGATATGCGTCTGCACAGACTGACCGGCCTGGAACAGGACAAAATTCTGCAGGAATACCGTGAAGTTCTCGATCAAATCCGTGACTTGCTGGCTATTTTGAGTGATCCAGACAATCTGATGGCTGTTATCCGTCAGGAATTAGTAGCGATTAATGATGAGTATGGTGATAACCGTCGTACCGAAATTCTGGATACACATCTGGATCTGACATTGGAAGATCTGATTACCGAAGAAGAAATGGTGGTCACCTTATCGCATGCCGGTTACGCCAAAACACAGCAATTGGATACCTATCAGGCACAACGCCGTGGCGGTAAAGGTAAAGCAGCCACTTCAATGAAAGATGAAGATTTCATTGAACATCTGTTTATTGCCAATACACATGACACGTTATTGTGTTTCTCCAGTACCGGTAAGGTTTACTGGAAAAAAGTTTATGAATTACCACAAGGTGGCCGTACCGCTCGTGGTAAACCAATTGTGAACTTGCTGCCATTGGAAGAAAACGAACGCATCAATGCCGTCTTGCCTATCCGTGAGTTTGAAGCCGATAAATTTATCTTCATGGCAACGGCCAGCGGCACGGTCAAGAAAACGCCATTAGTCGATTATTCTCGTCCACGTGCCAACGGTATTATTGCGGTCGATCTGAAAGACGATGACAAACTGGTTGGTGTGGCATTAACGGATGGTGAGTCTGATGTCATGCTGTTTAGCAGCAACGGTAAAGTTATCCGTTTCCCTGAAACCGATGTTCGTTCAATGGGCCGTGTTTCTCGTGGTGTTCGTGGTATGCGTCTGGCTGATGGTGAGCAGATTATTTCGTTGATTATTGCGCAGCAGGAAGGTGCCATTCTGACAGCAACTGAGTTCGGTTACGGTAAACGCACTAACCTGGAAGAATATCGTGTCCAGGGTCGTGGTGGTCAGGGCATTATTTCAATCCAGACTTCTGCTCGTAATGGTCAGGTTGTCGGTGCCGTACAAGTCTGTGATGAAGATCAGATCATGTTGATTACCAATGGCGGTACGTTGGTTCGTACACCTGTTAAACATGTTTCTCTGGTAGGACGTAATACGCAGGGCGTACGTCTGATTAATCTCAGTAATGAAGAAAAACTGGTGGGTCTGGAACGCGTTATTGAAGACGAAGATCAAGATATTGAAGATCTGCCACACACTGATGATTTAACGGAAGAATAAGCACTTTGAGAGCCTATAACTTTAGTGCCGGCCCAGCGATGTTGCCGGACGATGTAATGCTGACTGCTCAGCAGGAAATGCTGGACTGGCATGGCACCGGTATGTCGGTGATGGAAATGAGTCACCGAGGTCCGGAATATACCTCGATTGCTGAACAGGCCGAAGCCGATTTACGTGAATTGATGGGCATTTCAGATGATTATGCCGTGCTGTTTTTACAGGGCGGTGCTTCCAGCCAGTTTTCAATGATCCCGATGAATCTGCTGAACGGCAAAACACATGCGGATTACTTTAATACTGGCGCCTGGTCGGAAAAAGCCATTACCGAAGCCGGTCGTTACACAAAAGTAAATGTGGTGGCTGATGCCAAGCCTTCGCATTACCGGACCATACCGGATAAGGCTGAGTGGCAGTTATCTGATAATGCCGCCTATGTGCATTACACGCCCAATGAGACTATTCACGGAATCGAGTTTGCTGACATTCCTGAAGTAGGGGATACCCCATTAATTGCGGATATGTCGTCAACCATTCTGTCGCGTCCGATTGATGTAAGTCGTTTTGGGTTGATTTACGCCGGTGCTCAAAAAAATATTGGCCCGGCAGGACTGTGTATTGTTATTGTGCGTAAAGATTTGATTGGTAAAACCTTGCCGGGAACACCTGTGATGTTTGACTACAAAATTCATGCGGACAATGGCTCAATGTATAACACCCCGGCTACTTACAGCTGGTACCTGGCCGGTTTGGTGTTTCAGTGGCTGAAAAAGAACGGTGGTTTAGAGGGCATGGCTGAAATCAATCAGCGTAAAGCCGCTAAACTTTATGCCGCGATTGATGGCAGTGATTTTTATGCCAATCCGGTTGATATACGCTATCGCTCATGGATGAATATTCCGTTTACACTGGCAAACAGCGATCTGGATAAACAGTTTGTCGTGGATGCAGCCAGAGAAGGTTTGTTAACACTCAAGGGGCATCGTGATTTAGGCGGAATGCGTGCCAGCATCTACAATGCCATGCCTGAATCCGGGGTTGATAAACTAATCGAGTTTATGTCTGAATTTGAGCGCAGGTTTGGTTAAACATGTCCGAGAAAAAAGCTCTTCAAACCGTTCGTGAACAGATTGATAAAGTCGATAAGCAACTTCAGGACTTATTAAACGAACGCACAGCATTAGCGCATCAGGTTGCAGAAATAAAACAGCAATCCGGCGAACAGGCAGATTTTTATCGCCCAGAACGTGAAGCAATGATTTTACGTCAGGTAATGGAACGTAATGTAGGCCCGCTATCAGACAAAGAGATGGCCAGATTATTCCGTGAAATCATGTCTGCTTGCCTGGCCGCAGAAAAACCGTTACGAATTGCTTACCTTGGACCTGAAGGTTCGTTTACTCAAGCAGCTGCTTTAAAACATTTTGGCGGCTCTGCCGAGCTACATCCGGTGAGTACCATTGCGAACGTTTTCAGTGCCGTTGAAACAGAATATGCCTGTTACGGGGTAGTGCCGGTTGAAAATTCTACTGAAGGTATGGTCAATCACACTTTGGACAGATTTGTCAGTTCACCCTTAAAAATCAATGGTGAAGTTACGCTTCCGATACATCACTATCTTTTGAGCAATGCAGCGCAGCTATCTGATATTAAAAAGGTTTATGCTCACCCGCAGGCGCTGGCACAATGTCGTCAGTGGTTAGGTGATCAACTGGCTCAGGCTGAACTGATTCCTCTGGACAGCAACTCCGAAGCAGCAAAACGTGTTGCTGAAATGAATCACGATAGTGCAGCTATTGCGGCCAGCACGGCAGCCGAAATTTATGGATTGAAAGTCCTGGCCAGCAATATTGAAGATGAAGCGGGTAACACGACGCGCTTTCTGGTAGTAGGGCGTCAGCATGTCGGTCCGTCTGGTGTGGATAAAACCGCTTTGTTGGTCTCCACAAAAAATAAACCAGGTGCATTACAAAACTTACTGAAACCTTTAGCTGACAAAGGCATTAGTATGAGTCGAATTGAATCCCGACCTTCACGTAAGGGTATCTGGGAATACGTCTTTTTTATTGATATTGACGGCCATTGTGAGGATTCGACGGTTGCCAGTGCATTACAGGAACTGGAGTCGGAATCTTCTGTTTTCCGCGTTTTAGGTTCTTATCCAAAGGCAGTGTTGTAAATGACCAAACTGGTATTAGCCAATCCACGAGGTTTCTGTGCCGGAGTCGATCGGGCCATTGAAATTGTAGAGCGTGCTCTGGAGCTATTCGGAGCACCGATCTATGTTCGCCATGAAGTTGTGCATAATCGCACCGTGGTCGAAGATTTACGCAACAAAGGTGCAATTTTCATTGAAGAATTAGCCGATGTGCCAGATAACAGCACATTGATCTTCAGTGCACATGGTGTTTCCAAAGCTGTGCAGGAAGAGGGCAAACAACGTGGCCTGAAAGTTTTTGATGCGACATGTCCACTAGTGACCAAAGTCCATCTTGAAGTCGCCAAACATGAAAAAGTGGCCCGTGAATGTATTCTGATTGGACATGCCGGTCATCCGGAAGTTGAGGGTACAATGGGTCAATATACTGCAGACCCAACAGCGATGTATCTGGTTGAATCACCGGAAGATGTCGCTAATTTAACAGTTAATGATCCCAATAACCTGTCATTTGTTACCCAGACCACTCTGTCGGTGGATGATACAAAACTGGTAATTGATGCTTTACGAGAACGCTTTCCGAACATCATCGGTCCTGGTAAAGATGATATCTGTTATGCGACACAGAATCGTCAGGATGCCGTAAAACGTCTGGCCGAAAATTGTGATCTGGTGCTGGTAGTGGGGTCTGTAAATAGTTCAAACTCCAATCGACTCAAAGAGTTGGCTACCAAACTTGGCACAGAATCTTATCTGATTGATGATGCCAATGAAATTGATATAAGTTGGTTAAAAGGTAAAAAACAAATCGGTTTAACTGCCGGGGCTTCAGCACCGGAATCTTTGGTTCAGGCAGTGGTGGATAAATTAAAAATGTTGGGTGTTGATGCGATTACCGAAGATAAAGGTCAAATCGAAAATATTGCTTTTTCTTTACCCAAAGCACTTAAAGTAGATATTTCCAGCCTCAGAAAATCAACTTAAGGACAGCCATGCCCTTTCTGCCGGTATTCCTGTGGACCGACATTCTGATTTTTCTTCTGCTCGCTGTTATTACTGTCGGCATATTCTATCTTCGTAGCAAACCACATTTACGTTCCCCCTGGGTAACGGTAATGCAACGTAAGCGTGGTGTTATCTCGATAATTATCCTGCTCAGTTACGTAATGATTGGTTTCCTGGACTCATTACACTTTCGAGTCGCGCTTGATTCTGAAACAGCCGAACAGCAACATTATTCATCTGAAGTGCTCAGTGTGCTCGACTGGATGGTTACTCCTATTCGAACTCAGGTTGAAAAAACCTATTCCGCACCCTTTGCTACACACCTTTTTGTCAAAGAAATGCAGATTATTCAGGGAGGACAGCTGGAGTACAGCTACCCAAAACTGAAATATTCTGCACAGCATCTGCAGTCTGAAACGGAGAAGTGGACAGACATCACTTCAAGTGTGGCAGGCAGTACAACCGCTGCAGTTGTGTTAACGCTGCTGATTATGGCCTGTTACATTTTTTATCGGAAAACACGTTACCAGCAGAATATTTTTGCAGAGCTGAAACGAATAATACGCGGCGATTCCGATTATCCGATACGTACCTTTTATCTGATGATTTTTTTGCTTAGCTGGCTGGGTATTACGTTAATTGTTTTAAGCCAGAATTATCATGTATTTGGAACGGATAAAGTCGGTCAGAGCGTGCTCTATCAGGCATTGAAAAGTATCAGAACCGGCCTGGCCATTGGTACTTTGACGACCTTGATAATGCTGCCGCTGGCGATTTTTCTCGGTATCAGCGCTGGCTATTTTAAAGGCTGGATTGATGATGTTATCCAGTATATTTACACCACACTGAATTCCATTCCTGGTGTGTTATTGATTGCTGCAGCCGTTTTGATGTTGCAGGTTTATATCAATAATCATCCTGAAAATTTTGCTACCGTGGCCGAACGGGCCGATCTGCGGTTACTGTTTCTCTGTCTGATTCTTGGCGTCACCAGCTGGACCGGTTTATGTCGAATCCTGCGTGGTGAGACTTTGAAATTGCGTGAAGCTGAATATGTATTGGCTGCCCGGTCGTTGGGTGTCAGTGGTTTCAATATTCTGCATCGGCATATTCTGCCAAACCTTATGCATATTGTGCTGATTACCGTGGTGCTGGATTTCAGTGGCCTGGTACTGGCTGAAGCGGTACTGTCATATGTCGGTGTAGGTGTTGATCCTTCCATGATTAGCTGGGGCAATATGATTAACAGTGCCAGACTGGAAATGGCCAGAGAACCTGTGGTCTGGTGGTCGTTAACTGCCGCTTTTATATCAATGTTTATACTGGTGCTGGCAGCCAATCTGTTTGCTGATGTGGTACGCGATGCCTTTGACCCACGAATGCAGAAAGCACGATGAACTCACCAGTCTTATTAGAAGTTACTGGCCTTAAAACCTGGTTTGATAGCAAAGATCAGCCGTATAAAGCGGTTGATGGTATTGATTTTCGTATTCATCAGGGCGAAACCTTTGCATTATTAGGTGAGTCAGGCTGCGGTAAATCCATCAGTGCATTGTCTTTGATGCGACTAAATCCGTATCCAGCCAGCCGAATCGTGGCAGGTGAAGTCAAGTTAGATGGAGAGGATCTGCTTAAACTTTCTGAAGCGAACATGGAGTCCGTTCGAGGCAGACGTGTTGCGATGATTTTTCAGGAGCCGCAAAGCTCTTTGAATCCGGTATTAACAATTGGTCAACAAATCGGTGAAACGCTGCGTTGGCATTTCAAACTCTCTTCACAAGAGGTGCAGCAGAGAAGCCTGAAATTATTGGATTCAGTAGGAATACCGGACCCATTACGTCGTTTGAAAGATTATCCGCATCAATTATCCGGTGGGATGAAACAACGCGTGATGATTGCGATGGCGCTGGCTGGTGAACCCGAATTACTGATCGCTGATGAGCCAACGACGGCATTGGATGTGACAATTCAGGCGCAGATTCTGGATTTACTCAAACAAATTCAGCGGGATATGGGGATGGCGATTTTGCTAATCACTCATGATCTCGGTGTGGCAGCACAGATGGCCGATCAGATTGCCGTTATGTATGCCGGACAAATCGTTGAACAGGCTGACAGGCAGACGTTTTTTGACAGTCCTCAGCATCCTTATTCACAGAAATTATTTGAAGCATTACCCAGCGAACAGAAACGTGAACAACGGCTGACGGTGATTAAAGGCAATGTTCCGCCATTGAATCAGCATTTCATTGGTTGTCGATTTGCTGATCGATGTGATCATGCCTGGGATCATTGTCAGCAACATGAACCGCGTTGGATTGAGACCAATCAAGCTGGGGTTCGATGTCACTTATATGATTCCGCTGTGGTTTCATCACAAGTCGAAAAAATTAAACCATTACATGCCTCCCATCTGTCTGATGTGGTTCCTTCACAGGTGCATGCGCTTGATGTCAGAGGACTGAAAGTGCATTTCCCAATTCGCAAAGGCATTCTGCAACGTCAGGTCAGTCAGGTTAAAGCTGTGGATGGGGTTAATCTCAGCATACATAATGCTGAGACACTGGCGTTAGTAGGGGAGTCCGGTTGTGGCAAAACCACGGTAGGAAAAGGTATTCTGCAATTAGTCAGGGTGACCGCAGGTGAAGTACGTTTTCAGGGAAAAGTATTAAACAGACTCTCACAACGTGAGTTAAAACCCTATCGTGGTGAGTTACAGATCATTTTTCAGGATCCGTTTTCGTCAATGAATCCCCGGATGACCGTTGAGCAGATTATTGAAGAGGCGATTAGTGCCACTGGGATTCGTAAAGATCCAAAGGCGAAATCCAGTCACATAGATTCTTTGCTGGAACGGGTTGGATTAAGGCCAGATATTCGTCACCGTTATCCACATGAGTTTTCCGGGGGGCAACGCCAACGGATATGTATTGCCCGGGCATTGGCTACCGAGCCTGAACTGATTATCTGTGATGAGCCAACCAGTGCGCTGGATGTATCTGTTCAGGCACAGATCCTGAATTTACTGCGCGATATTCAGCATGAGTTTGGCCTGTCATTTCTGTTTATTACCCATAATATCGGGGTAGTAGACTATCTCGCACATCGCGTTGCCGTCATGTATCTGGGTAGAATAGTAGAGCAGGGCAGTCGTCAGCAGGTACTGGATTCGCCGAAACATCCTTATACGCAGGCTTTATTGGCGGCGGTTCCAGAGATTGGCAAGCAGACCATGCAGGTTGCGGTTAAAGGCGAATTGCCTTCACCTGCCAACCCTCCCGTGGGATGTCATTTTCACCAGCGCTGTCCACATGTCATGCCTATTTGCCATGAGCAGTATCCACCAACTAGCTTGCTGGATAATGGGCATCAGGTTAACTGTTTTTTATATGAAGAGAATGAAGATGGACAAACAGACACAAACTGAACTGGAAGCCGCCGCTTTTCGCAGATTAGTTGCGCACTTGCAGGAACGAAAAGATGTGCAGAATATTGATTTGATGAACCTGGCCGGGTTCTGCAGAAACTGCCTGTCCAAGTGGTATCTGGCTGCGGCAGAAGATCAGGGCGTAGAAATGGATTACGATGCGGCGCGTGAGCATATCTACGGCATGTCTTATGACGAGTGGAAACAGAAATATCAGAAATAAGCTTTAGCAGTATATAACCAGTAGATTTATTAGGTTTTGCTGGTTTGCTCCAGCAATTGTTTTGCCAAATCTTTCACTTTGTCATCAACTACTATTGATTGATTAACCGGCATTAACCGAATGCTGGAAATGGTGGTTTTAAGCTGACGCAAATAGTTACGGCAGTTATGACACATAAATAAATGCATTTTAAACGCCATACGTTGCCGAAATGACAGATCTTGATCCAGATAGTCACTGGCAAGTTGTTCAATTTCGCGGCATTTAAGCATGTTAATCATTATCCTGATATTGAGCGATTTTCTGTTGGATTGCTGATCGTGCACGATGCAGCAACACTCTTGCATTGGACGCAGAGATGTCGAGAATATTACAAATTTCTGTCATTGATTCACCTTCCAGATCATAAAGGCTCAATACAGCTTGCTGTTGTGGAGGAAGTTGCTCGAAGGTCTGGCTGATGATGTCGCTGAGTTCACTATTGGCCAGAATGGCTTCTGGGGTTTCCATTTCCCATTGAGCAACCGGTTCTTGCCAATGACCAGTATGATCAAAACGATCATCTGTTTCTTTTTTTTGCCAGTTTTCATCCAGTGAGACCTGACGTTTTTCTCTGCGAAGTCTGGTTTTGGCGGCATTGGCTGTAATTTGAATCAGCCAGGTATTCAGGCTGCTGCGACCGGCAAATTCACTCAACGAACGAATGGCTGATATCCAGGCATCCTGAGCAATCTCTTCTGCGAAAGCTTCCCCAATTATGGCTTTGGCAATCGTCACCATCTTTGGATGATAAAGCGCTACAGCCGTCTCAAAAGCGGTTGAGTCACCTTCGAGCATTGCCGCAATTAATGCAGCATCATTTTCGAAGTGGTGCGGATCACGCTTGTCGCTCATTTTTGTTAATGCATCCTGACGCCTACAACCTAGCCTAATGTCTCAAATGCATAGGCAATACAGATGACATTAATAAAGGATGCATCTTATCCCTGCAAGTAAAAAGTTTGTGGTCAATAACTCGAAGAGCATTTTATTTATGGCGATCTACTTACTGAAGTTTGATAGAGAAATGCAATAATCAACTAATGCTTTTTACTGAATAATCAGGTGTTTTTCAGAAAGTCGCATAAAAGTTTGTAACAAATGATTTGCTGGTCAGTCTATGTCAACAAGCCCGGTTATGAACGTCGGGTTAATAATGTGACTTAATACATAAGGAATTTAAACATGGCTATGAATAAAAAAACTTCTATCGCGTTGGCTGCCAGTGCAGCAATGACTGCAGGTCTGGCTTTTTCGCCCATTGCTGCTGCAGATAGCAACCCATTCCAATCAACTGAATTAAGTAATGGTTACATGCAACTGGCTAAACATCACGAAGAAGGCAAATGTGGCGAAGCCAAGTGTGGTGAAGACACTAAAAAAGATGCTGAAGGCAAATGCGGTGAAGCCAAGTGTGGTGAAGACAGCAAAAAAGATGCTGAAGGCAAATGTGGTGAAGCAAAATGCGGTAATAAATAATCCGTCATTTGTGATTCAAATTAAAAACAGGGGCTACAGGCCCCTGTTTTTCCTCTAGGGACAACCACCATGATCCAGTTACTAACAAGTTTACAGCGGTTATTGCATACCACACGTAATGTGGACTTTTTGGCGCCTTTATTACTGAGAGCTTACCTGATACCGGTTTTCTGGGTAGCTGCCAATAACAAATGGAACCCATTAAATACTGAGAGTTCATTACAAAACACCATAGACTGGTTTGCCAATCCAGACTGGGGCTTGGGCTTACCGTTTCCCGAGCTGATGGCTTATATGGCCTGGGGTGCTGAATATTTTGGTGCTATTTTATTATTGCTGGGACTGGCTGTACGCTGGGTCAGTATTCCATTGATGATTACCATGCTGGTTGCTGCGTTCAGCGTTCACTGGAAAAACGGCTGGCAAGCAATTCATGATCCGATGAGCGCTTTTGCTGCTGAGAACGCTGTCGAAGCTATAGATCGTTTGGATCGGGCCAAATCAATCCTTCAGGAACATGGAAATTATAGCTGGCTGACGGAACATGGCAGCTTTGTTGTACTCAATAACGGCATAGAGTTTGCCGCAACCTATTTTGTGATGTTGCTGGCATTGTTCTTTATCGGGGCTGGTCGATATGTCAGTGTTGATTACTGGTTAGCCAAACGTTATCTGCCAAATGAGGTGAATCATGTGGATTCGTAAAAAACATTCGTGGGATATTCCTGAGTCAGAAGTCACGGACTATCAGGTCTATTTAAATCGTCGACAATTTATTAATGGTGCAGCGGGTTTGGCTGCAGCAAGCGCAATGCCTTTGAGCTTTGCTGCTAAAGCCCCCTCAGGGGAAGCTTATGCTGACCTTCAACCCAGTGACTTTTCTACTGAAGAAAAACTTACGACCTATGAATCCATTACCACCTATAACAATTTTTATGAATTTGGCACTGACAAGGAATCTCCTTCTGCGTTAGCCGCCGATTTTCCTGATCGTAGCAAGCCATGGATGATTACTGTTGATGGCGAGTGCGATAAACCGGGGCAATATGATTATAACGAGCTGATAAAAACGCAGACTCTGGAAGAGCGCATTTATCGGCTTCGTTGTGTTGAAGGCTGGTCAATGGTTATTCCCTGGGTAGGCTTTCCTTTAGCCGAGGTGTTAAAGCAGGCTCAACCCAACTCCAAAGCTAAATTTGTTGAATTTACAACGCTGTATGATCCTGAACAAATGCCAGGGCAACGTCGTCGCGTGCTCAATTGGCCCTACCGGGAAGGGCTGCGCATGGACGAAGCCATGCATCCTTTAACATTGCTGGCTGTTGGTTTATATGGCCGCGAAATGCCGGGGCAGAATGGGGCGCCGATACGTCTGGTGGTCCCATGGAAATATGGGTTTAAAAGCATCAAATCAATCGTACGGATCCGCTTTGTAGAGGAAATGCCTTTAACTGCCTGGGTACAGGCCAATGCCGGTGAGTATGGTTTTTATTCTAATGTAAACCCAGATGTGAATCATCCACGCTGGAGCCAGCGACGGGAAAGACGCATTGGTGAATTCCTTAAGCGAGAAACGCTGATGTTCAATGGCTATGGAGACGAAGTCGCAGAGCTGTATAGCGGCATGGATCTTAAACGATATTTCTGATGCAAAAACATATCACCAGTCTGAAGAGGCTGGTTTTTATCATTTCGTTATTACCACTTAGCTGGCTGATTTATGCATTGCTGACCGATCAGTTGGGAGCTAATCCCATAGAGGCGGTGACCCGTGACACTGGCGTATGGGCATTGCGCTTTATTATGGTGACGTTGCTGATCTCACCGCTACGTAAACTGACGGGCATCAACCACTTTATTCGGTTTCGCCGAATGCTGGGTCTTTTTGCTTTCTTTTATGCCAGCGTGCATATGCTGCTGTACCTCGGACTGGACCAGTTTTTTGATATAAAGGAGATATGGCTGGACATTGTAAAACGTCCTTTTATCACCATTGGCTTTATCAGCTTTGTCCTACTGATTCCATTGACGATTACCTCTACCGACAAGATGATGAAAAGGCTTGGTGGCCGGCGCTGGAAAAAATTACATTATTTAATTTATCTTATTGTCGTGCTTTCTTGTGTGCATTTTTATATGCTGGTCAAGCAAGATAAAACTGAACCATTAATTTATTTATTCATTGCTATCCTGTTGCTTGGCTTCAGGGTCTTCAGCCAGCGCCGGCGTAGTCAATCAGCCGCTTCATAAAGCTTAATTAACCGGCTTTTACGGCAGTTTTTTGTTTTACATTTTTTCCACAAGGTTTTGATTTTCTTGTCAGAATGGCGCTGTAGCACGCTTTTGTCGGCGTCCCTGAGTGTGAATTAAACAAAAACTGTTACAATGTGCGGCTGTAATTTATCGCGTTGAGATTTAAGAAGGTATATATGACTGATTTTGTCGATCACGATCCACAAGAAACGCAAGAATGGTTGGACGCTCTGGAATCTGTGCTGGAAGCGGCCGGTGACGAAAAAGCCCATTTCATTATTGAAAAACTTATTGATAAGGCCCGCCGTAGTGGGGTAAACCTGCCATACAGTGCCAATACTGCATACGTTAATACCATTCCGGTGGACCAGCAGGAACGTATCCCCGGTGACCAGGCAATGGAGCATAAACTACGCTCTTATATCCGTTGGAACGCGATGGCGATGGTGGTTAAAGCCAATATGAAACCTGGCGCAGTCGGTGGACATATTGCGAGCTTCTCATCAGCCGCAACACTTTATGATGTCGGTTTTAATCACTTCTACAGAGGTAATGATCATGAAGACGGCGCCGATATGGTGTTTGTTCAAGGTCACTCTGCACCGGGTATTTACGCCCGTTCTTTCCTTGAAGGTCGTCTGACCGAAGAACAACTGGATAATTTCCGTTTTGAAGTCGATGGCAAAGGCCTGTCTTCCTATCCACATCCATGGCTAATGCCTGATTATTGGCAATTCCCAACAGTATCAATGGGGCTCGGACCGATTCTGTCGATCTACCAGGCACGATTCATGAAGTACATGCATCATCGTGAAATTGCCAAAACAGCGGGCCGCCATGTGTGGGCTTACTTAGGCGATGGCGAGATGGATGAGCCGGAATCTTTGGGTGCAATCACCCTGGCCGGTCGTGAAAAACTCGACAACCTTATCTTTGTAGTGAACTGTAACCTGCAACGTCTTGATGGTCCGGTTCGTGGTAACGGCAAGATTATTCAGGAACTGGAAGCCTTATTCCGTGGCGCTGGCTGGAATGTATTAAAAGTCATCTGGGGCAGCGGCTGGGATCAATTGCTGGCTCGTGATACCGATGGCTGGTTGCTGAAACGCATGGAAGAAGTGGTTGACGGCGAATATCAGAATTACAAAGCCAAAGACGGCGCCTATGTGCGCAAGCACTTCTTTGGTAAATATCCGGAATTGCTCGATATGGTCTCAGACATGACTGACGAGGATATCTGGCATTTGAGTCGTGGTGGTCACGATCCACGCAAGATTTACGCAGCTTATAAACAAGCAGTAGATCATGTCGGCCAACCAACTGTTATCCTGG
>JGI24662J20072_1000097_pt1 | contig 31613 bp, 28 predicted proteins | sample MalvirmetaMSP146_FD_20072 | JGI IMG/M metagenome (IMG submission 20072) | reverse complement strand
ATTTAGGAGAGTAAAATGGATACGCTTGTAATTGAAGTAAGTTATGCGCTCGACACATTTTATTTCCTGATGTGTACAGCGCTGGTGATGTTGATGGCAGCCGGGTTTGCCATGTTGGAATCGGGCTTGGTACGTAGTAAGAATACTGTCGAAATTCTCAATAAAAATGTTCTTTTATATGGCATTGCATGTCTGGTGTACTTTGTTATCGGTTACAACATCATGTACCCGGCCGATCCAGTTAACTCGTGGATTCCTGGTCTGGACTTCTTCCTTGGTGAAGATAATAGTCCTGAATCGGTATTAGCCGGTGGCGAAGGCGCGCCATATTATTCAGCGATGGCTGATTTTATCTTCCAGGCGGTATTTGCTGCAGCAACCATGTCGATTGTTTCAGGTGCGGTTGCTGAACGTATGCGTTTGTGGCCTTTCCTGATCTTTGCTGTGTTTATGGTCGGCTTTATCTATCCGGTAGAAGGTTATTGGAAATGGGGTGGTGGTTTCCTCGATCAACTGGGTTTCCAGGATTTTGCAGGTTCAGTCGTCGTGCATATGGCTGGTGCCGCCGCCGCGTTGGCCGCCGTTATTATTATCGGGCCACGTAAGGGCAAATATGGTAAAAACGGTGAAGTTCACGCTATTCCTGGTGCGAACTTACCGATGGCAACATTAGGTATGTTTATCTTGTGGTTTGGCTGGTTTGGTTTCAATGGTGGTTCTGAGTTAAAAATTGCCAATATTGAAGAAGCCAACGCCGTGGCGAAGATCTTTGTAAACACCAATATGGCTGCCGCTGCGGGTATGGTCGCGGCTTCATTACTGGCCAGATTCCTGTTTGGTAAAACGGACTTAACCATGACAATCAGTGGTGCCTTGGCCGGTCTGGTGGCAATTACCGCCGAACCATTAATGCCAAGTCCTGGCCTGGCACTTATCATTGGTGCAGTAGGCGGTATCGTGCTGGTATTCTCAGTCATCTTCCTGGACAAAATGCAGCTTGATGATCCGGTTGGTGCAATCTCAGTCCATGGAACTGCCGGTATCTGGGGTATCTTCGCGGTAATGTTCAGTAATCCGGATGCGACCTTTGCCGGTCAGCTGATCGGTACTGTAGTCACCTTTGCCTGGATGTTTATCGCATCATTTATCGTACTGTCGATTATTAATAAATTCGCCAAGTTACGTGTCGATGAAGAAGAAGAAATGGAAGGTATGGATATCAGCGAATGTGGTATGTCTGCTTATCCGGAATTTACTTCTGATAAATAAACTGAGCAGTTACCTTGTTTAACTAAAACGCCGGCTTTAAGTCGGCGTTTTACGTTTGGGGATTTATCCAAATCTGCATTTAAAATATTATGCTGACAGAGCAGATAACATTACCTACTATAGAATCAAAGCGTATATTTTTTGCAGCTTAAAATCACGTGTAATAGTCGATTATTGGTTTAACCTTATGACATGGTTTAGCCAATGAATTAACTATCTGAATTGGCTCAACCTATATCAGACAAAACACCATTTACAGTATTTGAGAATCACTATGAGCAAAAAAGAAAATCAGGATATGGTGGTTGACTTTACGCCATTAGAAAAAATTGAGGCACTCTATAGTGAGCTAACGGACTGGTATGGTGAAGCGGATAAAAAAGAACTCAGAGTTGCTGCTAAATTATTAATGGTGTCATTGGAGAAGTTTTCCATTTACGGTGGTGCCGACTGGCATGAATTAGTAAATGAATATGTCGATATTCTCAAAAACGATCCGGAACAGTTTCAAAAAATCCTGCGATCCAATCGTGGTGAATTAAAAGATAAAAAATCTACCGGAAACTATCATTAAAATCTAATTAACTTTGATCGCTTCCTCACTGGAATAAACAATAGGGCTTGTTGCTCTTTCATCTCCCCCACTGCTGGCGACTATTCTTGTGTCCGACAAGGAGGAACGCAGGCGGCCGCAAAAATAGTCCCAGCCCTTCGGGTTGTGACTGAAAGAGCAACAAGCCCTAGGTCATTAAAAACTGGCGTTTTTCCTGCTCGCTTCGGAGTAGCTTGGCAAATTTTCGTGTTTGCTTTGGCAGGTATATGAAATCATCCACCAGTGATTTTTTCCGACGCTTTTTGGTTAGCTCTGCAGGCTCAAAAAAATGCTTGGCATTTTCATAAGATAAGACAAAAGGTGAATAACCTTCCCGCATTAACACATAGCTCATAATCAATGAGCCAGTGCGGTGGTTTCCTTCTAAAAAAAGCTGCGGCTGACTGAGGATGTTGGTGAAAATACCAGCACAACGTTTCCAGACATTCGTATTCTGATTTAATGCCAGCCAATCCATTAACTGACCAATTCCGCCGTCTCTCACATCATAAAAATGTGCCTGAGTGGCTTCAAACTGGGAGTGTTTCTCTATAGATGATGTGGTTGAATGCTGATACAAAACAATATAGTTCAGTTCTAGCAGTAACCCCGAATTCCCATAGGCAAATAAATCGATGCCATTGATCAGGTACTCGTCTATTTTTGCATAACCCGCTATCAGGTTTTCGATCACCGTATCGCTTGGTGGTGTTCGTTTTACCTTGAGCGAGGCGTTAATCTTTTTAAAGTTGAGTTGCGTATCTATCAGGCAGGATCTGATGGCAGCAATATCAAGTCTTGCAATATTGTCCATCAAATCAAACCCGATAATTCATCATGTCGTTCCGTAACTATTCTTAAAAAATGACAAAGCCAGGATTAACTAAACTCACCACGGACATATTGTTTGGTGAGCAATTGCTGTGGATCTTCAAAAATTTTCTTTGTGTCATCCATTTCCACCAGATAGCCGGTGCGGCCGCCATTCGAAATATCCACCCCCAGAAATGCAGTGACATCAGCAACACGCATCGCCTGCTGCATATTGTGGGTGACCAGCGCCACGCTGTAATGCTGTTTTAACTCAACCATCAGCTCTTCAATCTGACGTGTGGCAATGGGATCCAGAGCAGAGCAGGGCTCATCCATTAACAGTACATCGGGCTCAGTTGCAATCGCTCGTGCAATACACAAACGCTGCTGCTGACCACCGGATAGTGAAAGCCCACTGTTTTTAAGTTTATCTTTAACATCATTCCAGATGGCCGCTCTTTTCAGCGCTTTGACCACCATCTCTTCTTCATCGCCCTTATAACCATTCAACCTTAAACCAAATGCAACATTGTCATAAATGCTCATTGAAAAGGGATTAGGAAGCTGGAAAACCATACCGATATAACGGCGGACAATGACTGCATCCACTTTTTTACTATAGATATCATGATCATGATATTGAATGTGACCTTCAAATCTGAACGAGTCAATCAAATCATTCATCCGATTCATACTTCTCAGTACAGTACTTTTGCCACAACCAGATGGGCCAATAAAACCAGTCACTTTATTTTTTTCAACCGGGATAGTGGTATCTCTAACTGCTCGGAAATCACCGTAGTAAATGTTTTTGACATAGCAGTCTAAAACGACAGGGCCTTTTGGCTCATATTTTTTGGCGATGAACTCACCTGTTTCGGTTTGCATATTCATAGTTATTTCCTTGGTTATTCTCTAAATTTTGTTCTGCCAACGACACGGGCAACGATATTGAAAAACAATACGAGTAAGACCAGTGCCAGCGAAGCAGTCCATGCCAGTTCAATTTGATTCTCAAACGGCATACCGGAAAAGTTGTAAATCAGAATGGATAGCGAGGCAGTTGGTTCTGCCAGCTCGGACATGTAGTAATTGCTGAACAAGGCTGTGAACAGTAATGGAGCAGATTCACCCGCCGCACCGGCAACTGCCAGAATGACCCCAGTCATAATCCCGGGTAGGGCGGTCGGCAAGACCACTTTAAAAATGACCTGGGTACGGGTACAACCCATGCCAAAGGCTGCATCTTTCATTCTTTGTGGCACCTGCTTCATGGCTTCCTCAGCAGCTAGAGTAACGGTTGGCAGCATTAATACCGCCAAAGCCACACCACCAGCCCAGGCCGAGTAGGTGCCTGTGGTGATAACGATGACAGCATAGACAAACACACCAGCCAGAATAGAGGGGAAGCCGGTCAGCACTTTGGATAAAAATCTGGAGACAGTCGCGGTTTTACTGTTGGGGTTAAGTATGGCCAGATAGAGTGCCGCCATGGTTCCAATGGGAATACTCAGTGCGGAGGCAATACCTACCATGGTCAGTGTTCCCACGATAGCATTACCAAAGCCACCGCCGGTCTCGAAGCCGGCTGGTGGCAATGCTGTAATAGCCTCAAAATCAAGTCTTGCACCACCTTCCATGATGAGCATGTAAATAACCGATATCAGAGGAATACTGGCTAATATGGCTAATCCCCAAACCAATCCTGTCAGGAAGAAATCTTTCAAGGCTCTCAGTTCGAGCACATTTTTCTCAAGACTCGGTAAATTGATCCTGGGTGGCAGAATCTGTTCGTTAATCTGACTCATTTTTTACCCTCAAATTTACGCATGGTGTATTGCTGAACGGCCAGACCGGCAACATTGACCACAAAGGTGATAAGCAGCAGGACCAGAGACGCATACATCAGTGCCTGAATTTCAATTTGGCCTGCTTCAGGGAAGGTTGAAGCCAGCAGGGATGCCAATGTATTGGCAGGGGCAAACAGTGAGACACTGATGTCATTCACGTTACCGATTAACATGGCCAGTGCCATGGTTTCGCCCAACGCGCGACCAAATCCCAATACCAAACCTGCCAGAATCCCAGAGGAGGCTGTTGGTAGCATGACTTTAAGAATCACTTCCCATTTTGTCGCCCCCATACCATAGGCTGCTTCTTTTACTTTGTAAGGAATACGACGGAAGGCATCGGCTGAAATGGCTGCTACAGTCGGAAGAATCATAATGGCGAGCACCAACGCCGCGGGAGCCAAGCCTGGACCACTTAAATCGGTACTGAACAAGGGAAACCAGCCAAACGTTTCATGCAGCCAATGGGCAGCCGGCCTGATTAACGGGATAAGCACATAAATACCCCATAAACCATAAACTACTGAAGGAATAGCTGCTAACAGCTCAATGATGGTTCTGAACATCACTTCGACTTTGGCATGCATGAAGCCCTGAGTCAGGAAGATGGCAATAGCGACTCCTAATCCGCCACCAATCAGCAATGCGAGTAATGAACTGTACAGCGTTCCCCAAATCTCAGGTAACACGCCAAACTCATTCTGGTTGGTATCCCAGGTAGTACCGGTGATAAAACCTAAACCATGATCCTTAATTGCAGGTAATGCCTGAGAACCGAGTTCAAAAACGATATAAGCGACTAAAAGAATGATTGATAAAGCACAGAAGTAAGCAAAAGATCTGAAGATGGAATCTTTCATGTAATCAGTTGGAGAAGGCGGCGCGGACAGTGTATTGCCACTCGCGGAATCTTTAAAAGGATCGTGAACCATTTGTGTTCCTATCAATCGTGAATATTTATAGTAAATATTGCTAACATCTTATTTTCAGGCGCTTGAACAGATAAATGCTGCAAGTGTTTAAAACACTTGCAGCATTACTTTTATCAGACAGCCAAGCGTGATTACTGAATCATGCTGGCCGCGTTGCGAACTTTCTCAACAACATTTTCTGGCAGCGGAATATAACCCATTGCTTCAGAAGATTCCTGACCAGTAGTAATCATGTATTCAATAAGGTCTTTTAATGCTTTGGCTTTCTCTTCACCTTGATTTTTGTAAACAAGTAACCAGGTGAACGTTGCGATAGGGTATGCATCATCGCCCGATGGATCAGTTGCCCATGCACGTAAATCCGGTACATCACTATTTGGCAGATTACCTTCCGGGAAAGCGGTCGTTGCTAAGGCTGAAGCACCGGTTTCGCCACCGGCTTCAATAAAGTTACCTTTTTGATTTTCCAGCAGGGCAGTAGGCATTTTGGTCAATTTGGCAAAACCATACTCAACATAACCAATTGCGCCAGGCGTTTGTTTGATAGTTGCTGTTACACCATCGTTTTTAGGTGCTTTGACGATGGTGCCAGCACTTGGCCAGTTGGGTGCTTTTGCACCACCAACCTGTTCTTTGAAATTATCGCTGATTGCTGCCAGATGATTAGTGAATACATAGCTGGTACCACTTGAATCAGAACGAACAACAACAGTTATGTTTTGGTCAGGAAGTTTTACACCAGGATTAGCTGCCTGGATTTTCGGGTCGTTCCAGTTAGTAATGTTGCCCAGAAAGATTTCCGGATAAACATCACGTGGCAGTTTTAATTCTGTAACACCATCAAGGTTGTATGAAATAACCACTTCACCCGCCGTTACTGGTAACAGGATAGTACCTTTCTTGACCTGGGCAATTTCACTGTCTTTCATAGCAGCATCACTGCCTGCAAAATCTACCGTTTCGTTAATGAAATCCTGAATACCTGCGCCACTACCTTTTGATTGGTAGTCAACACGAACGCCATCAGTTTGCTTGCTGTAGTCTTTAAACCACTTGTTATAAAGTGGTGCTGGAAAACTTGCACCAGAACCATTCAATTTAAGATCAGCATATGCAGCTGTTGAACTCATGGCACCAATAAGCGCGCCAATGACAAAAACTGACTTTGCGCTCTTCGCAAATAGTTTCATAAAAACTCCTGACTAATGAAAAAGTAAAACACTCGATTTACAATTCGCTAAGTCTATTGGCGGTTTGTTAAACATTTATGACAAAGACTGAAAAGTTGGATTTATCGCTAGGACTTGAGGATTAACTTTGGCGGATATCAACAAAGGCAAAAATCAGACATAAGCTATGTTTTATCAGCTGTTCTGATATTAATTGCTGGTGTTTTTTGTATGCCGTCTCATGCAGCTGACACTAAAACATTAACAACTTGTTAATCTTTTATTCATTCAAGCTTAATTCCTTGTCGGCTCTGCTTTCATCTGTTGCAAATATCATGGCTCTCAGGTTAACAACAGGAGAGACCAACAATGAAAACAACTTATCTTGCAAGCGCTTTCAGTCTGATTTTTACCACCTCGGCATTTGCTCAGATCGATAAACTCGATAAAGAAGCTATTCATGCAGCACAAAACGCCTGGGCCGAAGGTATTGTGGAAATCGGTCAGGCAAAAACTGACGGTGAAGATGCAGAGGCAGTCGCCAGTGAATTGCTGGACAGCTTGTATGCATTCGAAGACAAAGTGTTATTCAAACCAACCAAAGCAGTGGATGACCCTTTCCGTAACAGCTATGAAGAAGCGCTTTCATATTTTGTAGGCGGCATGCTTGAGGAAGATAAAGGCTTTGCCCTGCAACCGTGGACTGCCGTTCGATTTGAGAATGAAGATCTGCTGATTCGTGACGACCATGCCCTGGCTATGGGGCTTTACTACTTTACTGATACTGCTGGTAACGAAACCAAAGTTGAATATACATTTGGTTATCGATTGAATGACGATGGCAGTGTCAAAATCGAGTTACATCACTCTTCCTTACCTTTTAGTAAGTAATTAATACAGCCTGCACAGGAGATCTTGTGCAGGCTTTTTCCCATTTATTAAAGAGTCTGCTTAATATGAAGAAATATTCGAGTGCACCTTTGTTTATGCTGCTGGCCGGGTTTCTTGGTCCGGTCAGTTATGTTCAGGCTTATGAGGCTGGTGACTGGTTGATTCGTGGAAGGGTGATTAACGTTAATCCAAACGATTCAAGTGGAACGGTATCAGTCAATGGAGTTGATCAAGGAACGGAAGGTGTCAGTGTTGATAGTGATACTGTACCGGAACTGGATATCACATACATGATGACACCCAACTGGGGTATAGAGTTAATTTTAGGTTATTCCGAGCACACCGTGGATGGTAGCCAAAGCTGGGATTTTCTGGGACCGGTCGCTGAAACCAAAGTTCTGCCACCAACCCTGACTTTGCAATATCATTTCCGCCCAAATGCCAAACTCAAGCCGTATGTCGGAATGGGAGTGAATTACACCTATTTCTTTGATGAAAAGGTTCCTAACAGCTCGGGACTCAGTAATCCCGGTGACTCAGTCAAGCTTAAATCATCCTGGGGACTGGCTTTTCAGGCAGGCGTTGACTATGCATTGGACGATGACTGGTTTTTAAACCTCGACCTGAAATACATCGATATTGATACCACAGCGACTTATCGGAATACTGCGGCGGGCTCGGTGTCTGTCAGTACTGATATTGATCCAGTGATCTTCGGTATCGGTATTGGCAGACGTTTTTAATCACAACAACCCGGTAAAAGATAACCCTGAGATGGTGATGACTTTAGTAATCTGCCTGTACAGCTTAATGTTGATATATGCTTAGGTTTTGCAAGCGACGCCATAATTCACTAGGTTAGATTTTATGTATCGGAAAAAAATTATTGCTTTTGCTGTTATTGCTCTTGCCATGGTTTTCCTGGCAGGAGCGCTGGCTATCTGGTCCACAAGACTGACTGCCCAGAACATTGTTCAAGTGAACATGGCAAATGCATTACTCACAGAGCATTGGAAATTATCCAATAACAGTTATCGTTTATTCAAACAGATTACCGATGAATTATTATTTGGCAAAAATGCTAATCAGGCGTTAGTTCGTAACAAGCGAGAGTTGATTGCCAATGCCATCTCCACAATAACGCAACTTGAACAACAACAACGACTGGCTCTGGGGGAAATCGCCACCAAGGGGACGGTTGAAGATACCAAGGAGCTGGAAAAATTACTTAACGATATTCTGGATGCGTTTGACGCGGTGCTAGCTGAGCCGGTAAGCCAGCTTAATACTGAAAAAATTCGTTTTCTGCTGGAGGAGCAGATTGATAATCGGTTTCGGGAAGCCATTAATTCAGCTTTGCAAAGACAAAGTACTATCGTCAATTCATTGAATTCAGACATCGAAAATATTCATACCAATATTGCCTGGGCTGCTGCCGCATTAACTATTATTGCTTTATTTGCAGCGCTATTGGGTAGTTACGCCATGATTCGTAATATTTCGATTCCAGTGGATTTTCTAAAAAAAGCAGCCGAATCGTTTGCTGACGGAAACCTGAATTATCGTGTGCCACGAGGGTTTGATCGAGAATTTGATGCGATTTCAGCCGCTTTTAACGATATGGCCCAGAAGCTTGCTGAAGAGAAATCTTTGCGCGATAAACTCAATAGTCAGCTGGAGTTTGAAGTTAATAAGCGCACTAGTGAACTGCTGGTACTTAATGAAACGCTGAAAAAAAATGATGCTGCCAGGAAAAGCTTTCTGGCAGATGTCAGTCATGAACTGCGCACACCGCTCACCATCATTCGTGGTGAAACCCAGGTCGCGCTTCGTCAAAACAGGCAACTTGATTTGACTGAGACACGAAGTATTCTGGAAAGCGTTCATGAACAGTCTCTTTTACTAAGTCGTCTGGTGGATGATTTGTTGTTTATTGCTCGTACAGAAGCCAATAATCTTCAGTTAAAGTTGGACGTATATTCGATTAATAAACTGCTGGAAAACTGTGTAAATGAATTTCAACGTACGGCAAATCAGCACAAAATCAATCTGAAATGTGGTCTTCCTTTTGAGGAGGCTATTGTCAAAGTTGATAAAGATCGATTTCAACAATTGCTGAGAATTTTGTTTGATAACGCAATTAAATATAGTCCATCCGAAACCAGTGTTACTGTTTCGTCAAAACTGGATGCTGGTAAGGTAATAATTACTGTTCGGGATCAAGGTGCTGGGGTGGCAGATGACGAGTTGCCGTTAATTTTTGACCGATTTTATCGAAGTCAACGAATGCAGCATGAAAAACCAACGGGATCAGGACTGGGCTTGTCCATTGCCAAATCAATATGTGATGCCCATCAGGCATCTATCTGGGCGGTCAATACCGAAGACGGATTGGCAATTCATATCAAGCTTGCTGTGGAGTAACAATGCAAATATTGATTGTTGAAGATGAAAAGCGTGTGGCCGATTTTATCTGCAAAGGTTTGAGGGTTGAAGGCTACTTTTGTGAACAGGCTCATGATGGCCAGTCAGGACTTATGCTGGTCAAGTCACATAGTTTTGATGTCATCATTCTCGATCGAATGTTACCGGATACAGATGGCATCAGTTTTTTAAAGCATATTCGTAATCTGGGTATTTCCACACCAGTGTTATTTCTTACTGCGTTGGATGATATAGAAGAAAAGGTTCAGGGTTTGCGTGCCGGAGCTGATGATTATTTAACAAAACCTTTTGATTTTGAAGAATTACTTGCCCGTATTGAAGTTCTTTCCCGTCGGGGAGCAAATGCACCTGATCTCGATGAAAATATTATTAAATTGAATGATATTTCTATTTCTCTGACCCACCGGACAGTTTATAAGGGTAATGAACTGATAAAAATGACCGCAATGGAATTTGACTTGTTGTTGTTTTTAGCAAAATCCAAGGGCCGTGTGTTAAGTCGGGAGCGGATACTGAATGCAGTCTGGCAACTCAATAGCGACCCATTGACGAATGTGGTTGATGTGTATATTAATCGTTTACGTAAAAAGTTTGATCTTCATCAATCCGAATCCTTTATTGAAACGCTTCGTGGTGTAGGTTATCGGTTAAATGTTAATTGACATAAAGTGATATCAATTGAAGATTTTGATTAGCTATTATCATTCAACAGTTAACTCACTGAAGCTCTTCCTATGATGTATTTCTTTCTAAAGAATCCATAAAAAAAGCCCGACACTGATTAAGAGTGCCGGGCCAGTTTATGAAGCTGCTTTTACATTACCTTACAAGCTAAACACGCTTAATACACCACCCAGTGTGGTCCAGCTCGATAGGGATTTGTAGGCACCTACAGCGCCAAGACCATCGGTATCATTTTCCAGATTATTGGTCATGCCGATACCGGCCCAGCCACCGATGCCTGACAAAATTGAGATATATTGTTTTCCATCGTGTTTGTAGGAATTTACATTGCCGATAATGCCCGATGGGGTTTTAAAGCGCCAAAGTTCACGTCCGGTTTTGGCATCCAACGCTTTCAGGTAGCCTTCCAGTGTGCCATAGAACACCACATCACCAGCCGTGACCATTGCACCGGACCAGACTGAGAATCGTTCAGGATTTGTCCAGACAATCTTGCCTTCACGAGCATCCCACGCAATAAAGTTACCCATATTGTCTTTAGTGGCAGCAAACATATTTACTTCTGCACCGACGTATGGCTGACCGGCTAAATATTCAACTTCAAACGGTTCCAAATCCATACAGATATGGTTGGTCGGTACATAGAACAACCCTGTTCTTGGAGAATATGCCGCAGGTTGTTGATCTTTGGCGCCATGAGCTGCAGGACAGATACCGGTTGTCTGAGTGTCTTCACCATTGGCTTCGGGTGAGTAGGTAGCAACGCGATCCGGCAGTCCCGTTTTTATATTGATGCTGTTGGCCCAGTTAACACTTGGGTCGAATTTTTCAGCTACCAATAATTCACCGGTTGCACGATCCATGGTGTAACCAAATCCGTTTCGGTCAAAATGCACCAGCATCTTACGCATTTTGCCTTTTACTTTCTGGTCGACCAGAATATTTTCATTGACGCCGTCATAGTCCCATTCATCATGCGGTGTCATCTGATAGATCCATTTGGCCACACCGCTATCCAGATCTCGAGCAAACAGGGACATGGTCCATTTGTTATCACCGGGCCGTTGCAACGGATTCCAGGTAGATGGATTACCGGTTCCGTAGTAATAAAGATTCATTTCAGGATCATAGGAGAACCAGCCCCAGGTAGTGCCGCCACCGATTTTCCATTGCTCACCTTGCCAGGAATTCAATGATGAATCTTTGCCGATAGGTTGCAACATGGCTGTGGTGTTTTGTGGGTCGACCATCATTTCTGCATCAGGGCCGGTGCTGTAGGCTTTATAAAGTGTTTTGCCTTTCATATCGTAGGCTTGAACATAACCACGGACGCCGAATTCGCCACCTGAAATACCGACGATAATTTTGTCTTTAAAGACATTGGCATTACCGGTATTGGTTGCACCGGTAGTTGGTGTATCACGTTTATCTGACCAGAGAACTTCGCCGGTATCAATATCTAACGCAACCAACGTGGTATCTGCCTGATTGAGGAAAATTTTACCGTCGCCATATGACAAACCACGATTGACTACGTCACAGCACATTACTGGAACCGTTTCATCGTAGTTTTGTTTGGGTTCATATTTCCATCTGATGGCACCGTCGTTGTTCAAATCCAGCGCGTAGACGATGTTTGGATAAGGTGTATGAACATACATCACATCATCAATGATCAGCGAGTTACCCTCATGACCCCGTAATACGCCGGTAGAAAAAGACCAGGCCATTTCCAGATTCTGCACGTTATCCTGATTGACTTCATCTAATTGACTGTAACGTGTATTGGCATAGTTTCCTGCTGACATCACCCAGGTATCAGGATTCTCCTGCATGCCAAGTAACTCATCAGCAATAGTGAGCCCTGGAAGCGCCAATGACATCATTGCGATAGATAATTTAGTTTTATTCATATTGTTTCCTCTATGTTAGCCGCCTCAAAAGCCGTAAATTAACCGTCATGTGAAATTGGCTTTTGAACGGAGTGAGGATGTTAGCAACGGGGTAATAGGAATAATTGCCCATGTGTCCAAATCTTTTTTAAGGTTTTGGAACCACAGTCAAGTCAGTGTGGAAAAGGGTGGAGAGGGAGATTCAGTAAACAACTCAATATAATAAAGGTTGACTCTAAGAAGAGCAGAGCAATTTGAGAGGATCGTGAATTAATCAGATTGATTAATAAATTTCAGACATAAAAAAACCTCAGAAGAGAAACTTGCTGAGGTTTTTTAATAATCATTGGCTCCCCGAGCTGGACTCGAACCAGCGACCCAATGATTAACAGTCATTTGCTCTACCAACTGAGCTATCGGGGAACAGAAAGATGGCTATGATAGTGATTTGAGCCCGGAGGGTCAAGGATTAGTACTAATTTTTTTAAGTGTTTGGGCAGGACTTTATATATGTTATTGATTGTAATATTTTTTCAACTGTATCGTGTTGACTGACATAAAACACTTTTCAGACAGAAGGAGTATTCAGTGGAATATATTGCTCCCATTAGCTCTGCCGTAATGGCACTTATCTGGGTGATTTATTTACAACTATTATTTGTTCAATATCGTCGCAGTAATCGACCTTATCTGATTTTTCACCATGCCCAGAATGAAAATCCCGATGCATTGTGCCTATTGGTCAATATGGGCGAGAGAGCGATTCATATTCAATGTGTCCAGGCCGTTGTAACGATGCAATCTGGAGAAAAATATGAACTTGGTGTAACACAGTTCAAACGGGTGAACGTGATGGAGCAAAATGTCCAGCAGACTCTGCGTCAGGGACCATTGTTAAATGGAGGCTATTTGGTACTTGGAACCTTCAGGGATATTATTGAGAATGCTGAAGCAGCAAAAGGAGAGGCAATTGCGCTTGAGCAGGTTGACACACTGGAGTTAAGAGCAGCTGCAATTCATGCCCCCAGTAAACACCCAGTGGGAGCCCGGCGAGGGTTTAAGCTGAAGCATGATGGAGGTCCATGCATTTTTCCAAAACAGATCTCCACTGAGCAGATGGTGAACCGTAAACAACAGAAAGAGGTGATTAACTGGATTGAAACAGAACTTAACCCAGTTAATCACCCAAAAGACAAAGATGATCAGGAAACGCGAAAAGAGCCCTAGGCTCAAATGCAATTATCAGAGTAGTTTATTGCTCAATAAATTCAGCAATGCGCTGTAAAGCATTTTGTAAATTACTCTCGCTGGTGGCAATTGATAGACGAATATGGTTTTTCAGACCAAATGCGGTTCCAGGTACTACAGCAACGCCTTTTTCAACCAATAAGGCTTCTGCAAAGTCCATATCATCTGTTAAATCTGGTTTGTTGGCCAGTACACCGCTGATATCCGGGAACACATAAAAAGTACCGTCTGTTTCGAGAGCGGTAATGCCTTGCATCTGGTTCAGTTTTTCGACCACAAAATCATGACGTTTTTTGAATTCAACCAGCATGGTTTGTACGCAGCCCTGATCACCATTTAAGGCTTCCACGGAGGCTGCCTGAGAAATAGAGGTGGGGTTTGATGTGCTTTGCGATTGAATTTTTTTCATCGCACCGATCAATTGAGCTGGGCCACCGGCATAACCAATACGCCAGCCAGTCATTGAATAGGCTTTGGAGACACCATTCATAACGATTGTGCGGTCATATAAGTCAGGACAAGCCATCACGATGTTGTAAAACGGTTCATCGGCCCAATATATAAGTTCATACATGTCATCTGTAGCGATGAGAATGTCAGGATACTTACGCAACACTTCACCCAAAGCTTCAAGCTCGGCTTTGGTATATGTCATGCCGGTTGGGTTGGAAGGGCTGTTGATGACAAATAACCGGGTTTTGTCGGTGATTGCATCTTCAAGTTGTTGCGGGGTGATTTTATAACGTTGATCACGATCGCCAATGATGATGACAGGTTTGGCATCAGCGAGTAAAACCATATCAGGATAAGATACCCAGTAAGGGGCTGGGATAATTACCTCATCGCCAGACTCTAATAAAGCCTGTGCCAGATTAAAGAAGCTTTGTTTACCGCCACATGAAACCAGAATTTGATTGGCTTCATAAGTTAAACCGTTATCACGGGAAAACTTTTTGATGATGGCATTTTTCAGTTCAGCTGTACCATCAACTGCGGTGTACTTGGTTTGGCCCTTCTCAAGCGCAACAACTGCGGCTTGTTTAATATGATCCGGCGTATCGAAATCCGGTTCGCCGGCACCAAGACCGATAATATCTTTACCTTCGGCTCTCAAGGCCGCGGCGCGTGCGGTAATGGCTAAAGTAGGTGAGGGTTTGATGCTTTGAACGCGCTGTGAGAGTTTGATAGTCAAAATCTGTCCTTCGAGAAACGATAGTGATTAGAAAACCGTAATATACGATAAACACGGACATTGCTAAAGAGTATGAAAAAACAATTTGAATTAGTCTGCGAGTTTGAACCGGCGGGGGATCAACCAACTGCGATTGCGTCGCTGGTTGAGGGATTAAACAACGGTGAAATGTGGCAGACCCTGTTGGGGGTCACCGGCTCGGGAAAAACCTTTACGATTGCCAATGTTGCGCAAGCTGTGCAGCGTCCGGTAATGGTTCTGGCTCCCAATAAAACGTTGGCTGCACAACTTTATAGTGAGATGAAAGAGTTCTTTCCCAATAATGCGGTGGAATATTTCGTGTCCTACTACGATTATTATCAGCCGGAAGCCTATGTGCCGTCATCCGATACTTTTATAGATAAAGATGCTTCGGTGAACGAACAAATCGAACAAATGCGTTTATCGGCAACCAAAGCCATGCTGGAACGGCGCGATGCGATTATCGTCTCCAGTGTTTCATGTATTTATGGTTTGGGTGATAAAGATGCCTATCTGGCGATGGTCATGCATCTGGTTCAGGGCGATATCATTAATCAACGTGAAATATTACGCCGATTAGCGGAGCTGCAATATTCACGCAATGATATTGAATTATCGCGTGGTACCTATCGGGTTCGAGGCGAGGTTATTGATATATTCCCGGCTGAATCGGAACGTGATGCGGTACGTGTAGAGTTGTTTGATGATGAAGTAGAGCAGATCAGTTATTTCGATCCGTTAACGGGTGAAATATTGCAACGCATGAACCGCATTACCATTTATCCTAAAACCCACTATGCCACGCCACGCGAGACTATTCTTGGTGCTGTGGATTCGATCAAAGATGAATTACGTGAAAGATTGGCTGAACTAAATGAACAGAATAAATTAGTCGAAGCTCAGCGCTTAGAGCAGCGCACCCGTTTTGATATCGAAATGTTATTAGAGCTTGGTTATTGCAACGGTATTGAAAACTATTCTCGACATTTATCGACTCGACAAGCAGGAGAGGCACCGCCCACTTTATTTGATTACCTGCCTGATGATGCCATTTTGGTCATTGATGAAAGCCACGTGATGATTCCGCAGATTGGCGCGATGTATAAGGGGGATCGGTCACGTAAGGAAACGCTAGTAAATTATGGTTTCCGATTACCGTCTGCACTGGATAACCGACCAATGATGTTTGATGAATGGGAAAAGCAGGCACCGCAGACCATTTTTGTTTCGGCTACGCCTGGGAAATATGAAGCAGAACATGCTGGCAATATCGTCGAACAGGTAGTGCGTCCAACCGGGTTAATCGATCCCGAAGTGGAAATTCGTCCGGTCGGTACGCAGGTCGATGATTTGCTTTCCGAGATTAATAAACGTACAGCGGTCAATGAGCGGGTCCTGGTCACCACATTGACCAAGCGTATGTCCGAAGATCTCACTGATTATCTACGCGAGCACAACGTCAAGGTGCGATATCTGCATTCGGATATTGATACGGTCGAACGGATGGAGATTCTGCGTGATTTACGGCTAGGTGAATTTGACGTGCTGGTGGGGATTAACTTACTCAGGGAAGGACTGGATTTACCTGAAGTCTCGCTGGTAGCTATTCTGGATGCTGATAAAGAAGGGTTCCTGCGCAGTGATCGATCGCTGATTCAGACAATCGGGCGTGCGGCGCGAAACCTTAATGGTAAAGCGATTTTATATGCAGACAAGATTACCGGTTCAATGCAACGGGCAATTGATGAAACCGATCGGCGGCGTGAAAAACAGATAGCTCATAATCTTGAGCATGGCATTACTCCAATGGGTATTATCAAATCGATTCGTGGTGGCATGGATGATTCGAAAAGCAAAAAAGAGGAAAAACTGCGTTTTGCTGAAGTGGCCGAAGAGCATGCCAAATATGCCTCGTTGTCTCCACAACAATTGGCTAAACGTATTCAACAGATTGAAAATGCGATGTATAAACACGCACAGAATCTGGAGTTTGAAGAAGCAGCTAAATTAAGAGATGAACTTGATAAAGTAAGAAAGATGGCGCTGGGACCGGTTGCTCTGTAATTGACACCTAATTATATGGCTGGATTTACTTAGTTCTATTGACGGTATAAAGCGCTTGCAAAATATGCCTGACTGCGTATAATTTCGCGCTTCACAGCAGGCACGTAGCTCAGTTGGTTAGAGCACCACCTTGACATGGTGGGGGTCGTTGGTTCGAATCCAATCGTGCCTACCAGATATATACATCAAGCACCTCTTGCAGGTGCTTTTTGGTTTTTAAGGCCTCTCGTATTGGCCACAACCAAGGATATAGTATGATTTCAATTACCCTTCCTGATGGCAGTCAACGCCAGTTCGATCATCCTGTTTCAATTCATGATGTAGCTGCCGATATCGGTGCCGGTTTAGCCCGTGCTGCTCTGGCGGGCAAAGTGAATGGCAAACTGGTTGATACCAATCACGTTATAGAAGATGATGCTGAACTTGCCATCATCACTGAACGTGATGAAGAAGGGCTCGATATCATCCGACATTCGACCTCACATCTGTTAGCTCAAGCCGTAAAACAACTCTATCCCGATGCACAGGTCACTATTGGCCCGGTTATCGACGATGGCTTTTACTACGATTTTTCCTATCCCAAAGGTTTTACACCAGAAGATTTGCAGAAAATCGAAAAACGTATGGAAGAGCTGGTCAAGCAGGACCTGCAAGTGGTTCGTGAAGAAGTCACCCGTGATGCAGCAATACAGATCTTTCGCGAAATGGGCGAAGAATATAAAGCTCAGATCATCGAAGATATTCCTAAGGATGAAATCCTGTCAGTTTATCGACAGGGTGAATTCATGGATTTATGCCGAGGTCCGCACGTACCGAATACCGGAAAACTTAAAGCATTCAAACTGATGAAACTGGCCGGTGCTTACTGGCGTGGTAAATCTGAAAACGAAATGTTGCAACGGGTTTATGGTACTGCCTGGTCAGATAAAAAAGAGCTGAAAGCCTATCTGCATCGTTTGGAAGAAGCCGAAAAGCGTGACCATCGGAAGTTGGCGAAAAGTCTGGATCTGTTCCATCTGCAGGATGAAGCGGCTGGCATGATCTTCTGGCATGACAATGGCTGGCGGATTTATCGTGAAGTGGAAAAATATATTCGCGATGTACTGGCTCAAAATGATTATCAGGAAGTGCGTACCCCTCAGGTTGTGGATCGCAGTTTGTGGGAAAAATCCGGTCACTGGGATAAATTTGGTGACATGATTTTCAGCACACATTCTGAAAACCGTGATTACGCGGTTAAACCGATGAATTGCCCCTGCCATATCCAGATATTTAATCAGGGTCTGAAAAGCTACCGTGACTTACCATTGCGCATGGCGGAGTTTGGTTCATGCCATCGCAATGAACCGTCTGGTACCTTGCATGGGTTGATGCGTCTGCGTGGATTCACTCAGGATGATGCGCATATCTTCTGTACTGAAGACCAAATCCAGACTGAGGTTTCTACCTTTATAGATCTATTGTTTAACGTTTATGCCGATTTTGGTTTTAACGACATTATTATTAAGTTATCTACCCGTCCGGAAAATCGTGTTGGCAGTGATGCCGTTTGGGATAAAGCGGAACATGCTCTTGAACAGGCATTAAATGCCAAAGATCTGGACTGGGAACTGCAACCTGGTGAGGGTGCGTTTTACGGACCGAAGATCGAATTCTCCTTAAAAGATTGTCTGGGGCGAGTCTGGCAGTGCGGCACTATTCAGGTGGATTTCTCAATGCCCGGCCGATTGGATGCAACTTATGTGGCGGATGATGGTTCCAAACAGGTACCGGTAATGCTGCATCGTGCGATTCTTGGATCACTCGAACGTTTTATCGGTATACTCATCGAAGAATATGCTGGCGCGTTTCCGGCATGGCTTGCACCTCGTCAGGTTATGGTCATGGGAATTACCGATAAACAGTCAGATTATGTTCAACAAATTGCCCAACAATTGAAAAATCAGGGATTTAGAGCTGATACGGACTTGAGAAATGAGAAGATTGGCTTTAAAATACGCGAGCACACATTGCGTCGCGTACCTTATCTGATTGTTGTTGGGGATCGCGAAGCACAAGAAAATGCCGTGGCAGTACGTACTCGCAAAGGCGAAGATTTAGGCGCTATGTCGCTTGAGAGCTTCGTTTCCTTGCTTCAAGAAGACGTCGCTCGCCGCGGTCGAATTATTTTAGAGGATTAAAAACATCGCTACAGATCAAAAAAGGCTGAATTCTGAAATCACAGCCAGAGAAATTCGTGTAACCGATGCCAACGGTGAACAATTAGGTATTATTTCATTGGCGAAAGCCTTGGAATTAGCTGAAGAAGCCGAGCTGGATTTGGTGGAGATTGCCCCACAGGCAGAACCACCTGTCTGCCGTATTATGGATTACGGCAAGTATGTGTTTGAGGCTAATAAACAAAAGGCCATTGCTAAGAAAAAGCAAAAACAGATACAGGTAAAGGAAATAAAATTCCGACCAGGGACGGAAGAGGGTGACTATCAGGTAAAACTACGCAACCTGACACGTTTCCTCGAAGAAGGTAATAAAACCAAAGTCAGCCTCCGCTTTCGTGGACGTGAAATGGCCCATCAGGAATTAGGTCTGAAATTGCTCGAAAGAGTAGCTGATGATCTGAAAGACCTGTCGGTTATTGAGCAACATCCGAAGAAAGAAGGTCGGCAAATGATTATGGTTTTGGCGCCAAGTAATAAAAAATAACTATTAATTAAATTAACAATGCGGAGTTCCAAATGCCAAAATTGAAAAATCATAGCGGTGCAGCGAAGCGTTTCAAACGCACCGGTAGCGGAAAGTTCAAACGCGCTCAAGCGTTTACTAGCCATATCCTGACCAAGAAAAGCACTAAGCGGAAACGCCAACTGCGTTCCACGCTGACAATCTGTAAAGCAGATCATTTGTCAGTCCGCAAATTATTGCCTCTTCTATAATTAAGGAGTATTCCAATGGCTAGAGTAAAACGTGGCGTAACAGCCAGAGCCCGTCATAAAAAAGTTATCGCGCAGGCCAAAGGCTATTATGGTCGTCGCAAGAATGTCTATCGTGTAGCTGTCCAGGCAGTTACCAAAGCCGGTCAATATGCATACCGTGATCGTCGTCAGAAAAAACGTGTATTCCGTACATTGTGGATTGCGCGTATTAACGCTGCTGCNCGTGAATGTGGAATTTCGTACAGTCGTTTGATCGATGGTCTGAAAAAATCATCTATTGAAATCGATCGTAAAGTATTNGCAGATATTGCATATCACGATTCTGCTGCATTTGCTGCTATTGCTGCAAAAGCAAAGGCGGCTTTGGCTAACTAATCAGTCGGTTCGCTTTAGCGCGGATCTTATTATTAGTTACACAGGAAAGGGCCGTTGATGACGGCCCTTTTTTATTTCTGATTGATCCTCAGGTGGAGGAAATATGGCTGAACTGTCATCGCAGTTACTGGCATTAAAAGATATTGTTGAGGCAGCGAAGACCGCGATTCAAAATGCGAGCGATGCCAAGACGCTGGATAATGTCCGGGTTGAATATCTGGGCAAAAAAGGCCTTATCACTGGGTATGTCAAAGAGTTGGGTAATCTCAGTGCGGAAGAACGACCGTTAATTGGTAAGGAAGTGAATCTGGCCAAACAGGAAGTTGCAGGTCTGACTGAAGTCAGGTCCAAGTTGCTTGCTGAACAGGCCATGAATGCAGCTTTGGCTGCCGAAACCGTTGATGTAACCTTACCCGGTCGTAATGCTGAAGTTGGTGGTCTGCATCCGGTGACCCGTACTCTGCAACGAATTGAACAATATTTCCGTCAAATTGGCTTTCAAATTGCTGAAGGACCGGAAATTGAAGACGGTGATCATAACTTCACCGCATTGAATATTCCTGAAAGTCATCCAGCGCGTGCGATGCATGACACGTTTTATTTCAACGCAGAAATGCTGTTGCGCACCCATACTTCACCGGTGCAAATCCGGGTCATGGAAAATGAACAGCCACCTTTACGGATCATTGCCCCAGGCCGGGTATATCGCTGTGATTCAGATTTAACCCACACACCGATGTTCCATCAGGTAGAAGGCTTAATGGTGGATGAAAATATCAGCTTTACCGATTTGAAAGGTATTCTTGCCGATTTCCTACAAGCATTTTTTGAAAAACCACTCAATGTGCGGTTTCGTCCTTCGTACTTCCCATTTACCGAACCTTCTGCTGAAGCGGATATTGAATGTGTGATCTGTGGTGGTGAAGGCTGTCGTGTCTGCAGTCATACCGGCTGGCTGGAAGTGCTGGGCTGCGGCATGGTGCATCCAAAAGTATTCGAGCACGTCAATATTGATAGTGAAAAATATCTGGGTCTGGCATTTGGNATGGGCGTTGAGCGNCTGGCGATGTTGCGATACGGCGTNAATGATCTGCGATTATTTTTTGAGAACGATCTGCGCTTCCTGCGTCAGTTCAAATAGGATAGGAAGTTCGCCATGAAATTAAGCGAAAATTGGCTACGTGAATGGGTAAATCCTGATTTTGATGTGCAGGTCATTGCCGAGAAACTGACTCAGGCGGGTCTGGAAGTTGATTCGGTTTCGCCTGTGGCCGGGGATTTCTCAGGCGTATTGGTCGGGCAGGTGAAATCAGTTGTAGCGCACCCGGATGCTGACAAATTGCGTGTCTGTGAAGTGGATGTTGCCGGTGATGAGTTATTGCATATTGTTTGCGGTGCAAGCAACGTTCGTGAAGGATTGAAAATTCCGGTTGCCGTTGTTGGTGCAATCTTGCCTGGCGATTTTAAAATTAAAAAAGCCAAACTGCGTGGTGAACCCTCTTTCGGTATGTTGTGTTCTGCTAAAGAACTCGGCTTGGCTGAATCTTCTGACGGACTGATGGAATTACCGGCTGATGCACCTGTTGGTAGCGATATTCGCGATTATTTGGCATTAAATGATTTCACTATTGAAGTCGATTTAACACCAAACCGCAGTGATTGTCTGGGGGTTGCAGGTATTGCACGCGAATTGGGTGTGATTAGCCGTACCAATCTGACACCGGTAACTATTAATGAAATAGCGGCATCTGTTCAGGCTACATTTCCAGTTTCAGTAGAAGCTAAACAAGCCTGCCCGAATTATATTGGTCGGGTGATTGAAAATATCAATCCTGATGCCAAAACGCCGTTATGGATGCAGGAAAAACTGCGTCGCAGTGGATTACGGAGTCTGAGCGCGGTGGTGGATATCACTAACTATGTGATGTTGGAGCTGGGGCAGCCGATGCATGCATTTGATCTGCAGAAGTTACAGCAGAGCATTATCGTGCGGTTTGCCAATGCAGACGAAAAACTGACTTTATTAGATGGTCAGCAAGTTGAAATTGCTGAACAGACATTGGTGATTGCCGATGCATCGGGTCCGCTGGCTCTTGCTGGTGTAATGGGGGGCGAAGCTTCCGCGGTTGATGATAAAACAACATCACTGTTTCTCGAAGCGGCTTTTTTCACACCTGATGCGATTGCAGGGCAGGCCAGAAGTTATGGGTTACATACTGATTCATCTCATCGTTTTGAACGGGGTGTTGATCCTCAATTGGCACAACAGGCAATGCAACGGGCCACTCAGTTGATTCTGGAAATTGTCGGTGGTCAGGCAGGACCGCTAACTGTGGTCAGTGAAGAAAGTGCGTTACCAGAAACCCCGCAAATCCTGCTACGTGCAAATCGTATTAAACGGGTATTGGGAATTGAGCTCGAAGCTGCTGAAGTAGAAGAACAGCTGACACGGTTGGGTCTGGAAGTTACTGCTGTCAGAGATGGCTGGCTGGTGATTGTGCCAAGTTTCCGTTTTGATATTAATATCGAAGTGGATTTGATTGAAGAATTAGGTCGTCTCTACGGCTACGATAAGTTGCCACAAACCCGGCCTGAAATCAGTGTATTGCCAGGTGCAATATCAGAAAAGCAGCTTGCGACCGAACGTTTACAAAGTCTTTTGGTGGACCGTGGTTACTTTGAAGCAATCACTTACAGCTTTGTTGACCCGACATTGCAAAAACACTTTGCCGACAGTGATATCGAACCAATCAAATTAGCCAATCCGATTTCAGCCGATCTGTCAGTGATGCGTCATTCATTGTGGCCGGGTCTGGTGCAGGCGATGGTTTATAACCTGAATCGTCAGCATGACCGGATTAGGTTGTTTGAAGTGGGTCGTGTATTCCGGGGTGAATTGACTGATATCGATCAGTATCTGTGCATTGGCGGGCTGGTCTATGGCGATGTTAATCCTGAACAATGGTCAGAAAAAAACCGTAAAGTTGATTTCTATGATGTTAAAGCTGATGTCGAGGCGTTATTGGCACTTGGAAATGGTAAGGTTGAATTTCGCGCTGAAACACATCCTGCATTGCATCCTGGACAATCTGCACGTATCTATCAAAATGATAAACCGGTGGGTTGGTTGGGAGCACTGCACCCCAAACTGAATAAACCATTAGGTTTTACTGGTAAAGCGTATGTTTTCGAATTGGCATTAACGGTTTGTCTGCAATCTGCCATTCCAACATTTACTGCTTTATCGCGTTATCCTGCCATTCGCAGAGATCTCGCATTAGTTGTCGACAATTCCATTGTAGCCGTTGAAATTGAGCATTGCCTGAAAGGTATCGAGTCTGATATTCTTAAGTCAATTCAATTGTTTGACGTTTATTCTGGAGATGGTGTCGAGCTTGGCAAGAAGAGTATTGCGGTCGCTTTCCATCTTCAACATGGTGAGCGAACCATGACCGACGATGAAGTCGATGCATTAATGCTGCAAATTACCAACAAGCTGCAAAGTGAGTTGGGTGCGGTTGTTAGAACCTAACGTCGGTTCAATAATAAGAATAGAGGTAAAGAATGGCACTCACAAAAGCCGATATGACTGAACAACTTTATGAAGAGTTGGGATTTAATAAACGTGAAGCAAAAGAACTGGTCGAAATGTTCTTTGAAGAGATCCGTGGAGCACTTGAGGAAGGTGATCAAGTGAAACTTTCAGGATTTGGTAATTTTGAACTGCGCGACAAAAATGAACGGCCTGGCCGTAACCCTAAAACGGGTGAAGAAATTCCAATCACCGCCCGTCGTGTTGTTACCTTTCGACCTGGCCAAAAACTGAAAGCAAGGGTGGACAGTTATGCTAGAGGCGAGTAATAACAACGAATTACCTGCAATTCCGGGTAAACGCTACTTTACCATTGGTGAAGTCAGTGAGTTATGTGGGGTTAAGCCACATGTACTGCGCTATTGGGAACAGGAGTTTACCCAGCTCAAACCCGTTAAACGCCGTGGTAACCGCCGTTATTACCAACGCCATGATGTGGTACTTATTCGTGAAATTCGTGGCTTGCTTTATGAACAGGGGTTTACCATTGGTGGTGCCCGTCAGCAATTGGAAACTGAACACAAACCGGAAGCTGCACCCAGTAATGAGAATCGCAAACAACTGATTGATGAAATGCTGAAAGAGCTGGAACAAATTCGTACGATACTGGCTTAATACGTTATAATTTCACTGTTTTGTTGCTTGTCGGGGCATGGCGCAGCCTGGTAGCGCACTTGCATGGGGTGCAAGGGGTCGAAGGTTCAAATCCTTCTGTCCCGACCATACGCAACTTTAATATCATCACAACGCTCTTAATGGGCGTTGTTTTGTTTCTACCGTCTGAAAATCACTGGATCCACTATGCAATTTAATACCTTGGGCAATAGTAATCTCAACGTCAGCCAGATTTGTCTTGGCACAATGACTTATGGTGAACAAAACACCCAGCAGGAAGCATTTGAACAGCTTGATTACGCTGTATCCCAGGGTATTAATTTCATTGATACAGCCGAGCTTTATGCTATTCCACCCAAGGCAGAAACCTATGGCGCCACTGAAGCGATTATCGGTAATTGGTTAGCGAAACGTGGTCGACGTGATGATTTGGTGCTCGCCAGTAAAATCGCCGGGCCCGGTGCTGATTGGGTAGGGCATATACGTCAGGGTAAATCACGGTTTGATGATAAAAATATCAGCGAAGCGTTAGACAACAGTTTGCAACGCCTGCAAACTGATTATCTGGATTTGTATCAATTACATTGGCCTGAACGACAAACCAATTATTTTGGTAAATTAGGTTATCAACACGACTCTGCTGAAGAAGCCATGACGCCGGTCATTGAAACCTTGCAGGCATTGGAAAAACAGATAAAAGCCGGAAAAATTCGCTACATCGGTTTATCCAATGAAACTCCTTGGGGTTTGATGCAGTTTATTTCAGTGGCAAAAGCGATGAATCTGCCAGTGATTGCCTCAGTGCAGAATCCTTACAGTTTGCTAAATCGTACCTATGAGATTGGCTGTGCCGAAATCAGCTATCGGGAGAATGTTCCATTATTGGCTTACTCACCATTGGGCTTTGGGGTGCTAACTGGAAAATATCTACAGAACAATGCACCTGCCAATGCGCGCATGAGTTTATGGCCACATTATGCTCGTTATAGCAATCCACAGGCTGTTCAAGCCACGCAATCGTATGTTGATTTAGCACAGCAACATCAGTTGGATCCAGCGCAAATGGCGTTGGCTTATGTGAATAGTCGACCATTTGTTGCGGCAACCATTATCGGCGCAACCAGTATGGAGCAACTAAAGACTAATATTGTTAGCGATCAATTAATGCTGTCCGATGAAGTTGTTGCATCGATTGAGGATATCCATAAAACATTACCTAACCCGGCACCCTGAACCTTACTTTTCAGAAATGTGCGCTAGCGCAGGTTAAAGCTGACAACGCTATGGTAGTTTATATTCTTCTTTAATATTGCTGATATAAACTGCCGCTGATCTGTTTGGTCATTCTTATATCAGTGTTTCTTTGCTTAGAAATTCAGGTATCTGGCAACATGGATAGTCCATCCTTATATACCGTGCTCATTGTTGATGACGATCCGGTGACTCGCCTGCTGATGAAGCAATCACTTCAGGATCCGAGCTTAACCATTATTGAAGCCCAAACCGGTGAACAGGCAATCGATTTATTTGCCGAGCATTTACCTGATATCACCCTATTGGATGTCTCCATGCCTGGCATGGATGGATTTACCTGTTGTAGAAAGCTACGTTTACTTCCCAAGGGACAGCAGTCAGCGATTGTTATGGTAACCATTCATGACAAAGTTGATGACATTGAAAAAGCATTTGAAGCGGGTGCAACAGATTTTATAACCAAACCCTTCAAGTGGCCTTTATTTGCCCACCGAATTCGTTACATTCTCAAAGCTAACAATACCTTACGCGAACTGAGCCAGAGTCGCTCCAAACTGGCCAAGGCACAGGCAATTGCCCATCTGGTTTATTGGGAATGGAATTTTAAGCAGAATGAAATTGAATGCAGTGCTGATCTGCATCAGTTATTGGGTATAGATGATACCTCCCAAGGCATTTCCTTTAAACAGATTCTTCGTCGTATCTTTCCCGAAGACAGGCCTTTATTTAAGCAGGCTTTGCGTAGGGCCATAAATAATAAATATCCTTATGATATTGAATATCGTATTCAGTCAGATAATGGTCAACTATTCTATTTGCATGAACGCACGGAAATTATCGAGGATTATAGTGGATGGAAGATAGTTGGCACTTTACAGGACATCACCTCGCTTAAACGTTCTGAGCAGGAAATTGCTTACTTTACCTATTACGATACGTTGACCGACTTACCCAATCGACGTTTGTTTATTGAGCAGTTGGAAACCGCAATTGCTCGGGCCCGACATAAAAACCAATCGTTAACGTTGATGTTTATCGATCTGGATCACTTTAAACATATCAATGACACCTATGGTCATGCGGTAGGTGATGCATTGTTATGTGAGGCTGCAGCAAGGATTAAGGATTGTCTGCGAGATGCAGATTTGATTGCGGTAAGTAAGGATAAGGATGACCGTGTTGCCCGGTTTGCCGGCGATGAATTTACTGTAATGCTGACCAATATTGATAATGTGGATGTACTGGCAAATATAGCGCAACGTATTGTTGCCAAGTTTGAAAAATCATTTGATATAAAAGGTTATAACGTTTTCAGTACGGTGAGTATTGGGATTGCCCTTTTTCCTGAAGATGGTGATAACGTACAAAGTTTGATGCAACATGCTGATGTGGCAATGAATCATGCCAAGGAATTGGGGCGCAATAATTACCAGTTTTTTTCAGCAGAAATGAATGATTATTTGTATGAGCGTTTGCAGACCGAACAGGATCTTCGGCAGGCATTGGAGCGGAACGAATTTCTGTTGTTTTATCAGCCGCAAATTGATGTAAAAACACAGCAGATAATTGGTTTTGAGGCCTTGTTGAGGTGGTTGCACCCGATAAAAGGTCTGCTAGGCCCACTCACCTTTATTGAAGTGGCCGAAAAGACCGGTTTGATCATTGCCATTGGTGAATGGGTTTTGCAACAGGCATGTTTACAAACCCGCCAATGGCAAAAACGGTTCGATATTCACTGGCGTGTTTCAGTGAACCTGTCTGCAATGCAGTTTAATCAGCAGTTATTATTGGAGCAGGTTGGCCAAAGCCTTAAAAACTCGGAGCTGCCCGCATCTTCTCTGGAACTGGAAATCACTGAAACGGCTATGCTCAAGGATGTAATGGAAACTATTCCATTACTCAGTGCATTAAAAGACATGGGAGTAGGTCTGGCAATTGATGATTTTGGAACCGGTTATTCTTCATTAAGTTATTTGAAAAATTTCCCGATTGATACGTTGAAGATTGATAAAAGTTTTGTTGATGAAATTGTCGAAAACCCTAAAGATGCCGCTATTGCTCGTACCATTGTCCAGCTTGCAGATAATCTTGGGTTGAGAACCATTGCAGAAGGCGTCGAAACGATTGATCAGGTAAACATGCTGACGACAATGGGCTGTAAGGAATTACAAGGGTATTACTACAGTAAACCCCTTCCAGTGAGTGAAATTGAACGTCTGCTTGAGAGCGGAAATGGGCTGCAAAATTCTTAGGGCCTATTAAAAACCAACAAGCTCTAACGTTTTTTTGCAGGCATTTTAACAACATCCTGTTCATCCTCGTATCGGTCCAGCAAACCAATATCCAGAACAGGTGAGGCGTCAATATGCTGGGCGTCCATCATTTGAGCAACCCGTTTTATAGCGGACATTATCATTGCCTGTTCCCATTCATCTAATTTACTGAATTCACGAGTAAAACGATCCTGTAAAGGAATAGGCGCGCTTTTAAGCGTTTCTGTAGCGGTCTCTGTAAGGTAAGCATGAACTTTACGTTTATCGGTCTGAGAGCGTTGTCGATAAACCAATCCACGTTTTTCCAGCCGATCCAGAATGGTGGTCACTGTAGCCTGACTTAAACTCATCTCCTGAGCCAACTCACCTATAGTCACCTGCCCCTTATCCCGTAATGTCTGTAATAAAAGTATCTGGGGTGCGGTCAAGCCGGTGGTTTTGGCCAGATATTTGGAATGTAGATCGGTGGCGCGGATAACCCGACGCAATGCAATAAGCACTTCTTCAATATGATTCAACAGGTGTTCCCTTTGCTCTTTGTCTAGACCAAGAGCGTCTATAGTTTCAGTATTAATTTGAATTGAATTCAACATATTTTCCCACGTTTCTTTGATGAATATTTCAACTTGGGGTAAACCGCTTTACGAGTCTTATCGGCTTATCAGCCAGACTTTTATCCAGACCATTTTAAAGAGCTCGAACTAAATGATAGAGCACAAAGTGGTCTGGACTTTTAATTTGTTTAGTGTACTATATATTTAGATTCTGTCATCTGCAAGTCATAAATGTATGATTATATTAATTAAACGTCATTATGATGGAATTTAAAGGTTTTTTTACATCACTAAGTACTTAGTGCAATAAACATTAGAGTTGATTATATATATGAGCCAAGTAAAGACTGCGCCTTTACCTATTGAGTTAGTGCAACCAACGGCAGAACTTGGTGCAGCCGTGCATAAACTTATTTCTGAATGCCCACCATTAGATACCAATTCGATGTATTGCAACTTATTGCAAAGCAGCCATTTTGCCGAGACAGCTGTTGCAGCGGTTCTTGAAAATGAATTGGTGGGGTTTATTTCCGGATATCGCATACCACAACGCCCGGAAACATTATTTATCTGGCAGGTTGCCGTTGGCGAAAAGGCCCGAGGTCAGGGGCTTGCCGGAAGAATGCTTAAAGAAATTCTGTTGCGTGAACAAAACCGTGACATTAAGCGAATCGAAACGACGATAACTCCAGACAACAAAGCTTCCTGGGCGTTATTTGAAAGTCTTGCCCGTAAACTGGATACCGAGATTAGCAGTAGTGTGATGTTTGATCGAAAACAACATTTTGCCGATCAACATGATACTGAAATGTTAGTTAAAGTCGGTCCGTTTAAACCCATAGCTTAATTAATACTGAATTCAGGTCAGCGATGGCCACAACTTTCACAGGAGAGAAAAGCGAATGAAAATTTTTGAAGAGATCGAATCAGAAGTGCGTTCATATGCCCGCGCATTCCCTCGTCTATTTGACAAAGCTCAAGGCGAGTTGATTTATGATGATGATGGTAATGAATATATAGATTTTCTGGCTGGTGCAGGTTCGCTGAATTATGGTCACAATCACCCTTTATTCAAAGAAAAACTGATTGAATATATTCAACGTGATGGTATTACTCAGGGTCTGGATTTACACACACGTGCCAAGGGTGAATTCCTGGAAAGCTTTAACGAGAATATTCTGAAGCCTCGTGACCTTGATTATATTGTCATGTTTACTGGTCCTACTGGCACCAATGCGGTCGAAGCCGCGTTAAAAATTGCCCGTAAAAAAACCGGCCGTGAAAACATTATTTCATTTACTAATGGCTGGCATGGACAGAGTCTTGGTGCGTTATCGGTAACAGGTAACTCAACTCACCGTGGTGGTGCTGGTATCGCTTTACATGGTTCAACCCGAATTCCTTATGATGGTTATCTGGGTGATGATTTTGATACTACTAATCTGCTCGACAAGATGTTGTCTGATTCCAGTAGTGGTGTCGACAAGCCGGCGGCGGTGATTGTTGAAACGGTGCAAGGTGAAGGCGGTATCAATGCTGCTTCAATGACCTGGTTACAAAGTCTTTCAGAAATCTGCAAACGTCATGATGTGTTATTGATTGTTGATGATATTCAGGCGGGTTGTGGCCGCACAGGTACCTTCTTCAGTTTTGAAGAAGCAGGCATTTATCCTGATATTGTCACCTTATCCAAATCACTCAGTGGTTATGGTCTGCCGTTTGCTGTAGTGCTGATGAAACCTGAAGTCGATCAATGGTCCCCAGGTGAGCATAACGGTACCTTCCGTGGCAACAATCATGCGTTTGTTACTGCTAAAGCCGCGCTGGATTATTTCTGGAAAGACGATAAATTTGCCAAGGAAGTACAGCGTAAAGGCCAGTACATCGCTGATCGCGTTGATACCATTGTGACTAAATACGGTGAAGGTAACTTTAATTCACATGGCCGAGGCATGTTCCGCGGTATTAATTGTGTGAATGGCGAATTGGCTGGACAAATCACCCGTAAATGTTTCCAGAAAGGTTTGATTATCGAAACCAGTGGTGCAGACGATCATGTTGTGAAATTCCTCTGCCCACTCACCATCAAGGATGAAAATCTGAAAAAAGGTATTGATATTCTGGAACAGGCGATTAAAGAAGTTTGTGATAAAGCAGACAGCATTCCAGAAGAAAAGGACTTTTTTGAAGGTGATTATTCAGTAAGTGATGAAGCCAGTAAATCTGATGTGGTTGAGCCGGAAAGCAAAAAAGCGGCAAGTTAATAAACTGACCAAACCAACTTAAGTAATCCGGTGAACGGTTTTCCGTTCACCGAATTTTTCCAAAGCATTTACAGAGGACAAAATCATGATTGTCAGACAACTTCAAGAAGCTCAACAAACCTCTCGTCGTATCGTTTCACCGGATGGCAACTGGGAAAGTACCCGTATGTTATTGAAAGACGACAACATGGGGTATTCATTTCATATCACCACTATTTATGCCGGTGCCGATTTCCGTATGCACTATCAGAATCATCTTGAATCGGTGTATTGCATCAGTGGTGAAGGCGAAGTAGAAACTTTGGATGACGGCAAGGTCTACAAAATTACCCCGGGTACTTTATACAACCTGGATAAACATGATCGTCATATCCTGCGTGCGTTTAAAGAGCTTCATCTGGCCTGTGTGTTCAATCCACCATTAAATGGTAAAGAAGTTCACAACGCTGAAGGTGCTTATGAGTTAGACGCCGAAGCAGTAACTGAATAACAGGCAATGCAGCCTTTCCGGTTTAGCCCGGAGTACAACGAATTAACAGAGAGTAGATATGCAATTTCATACGGTAGAAAAAATAGGCGGCACTTCCATGAGCGACTATGTCGCAGTGCGCGACAATATTATTCTGAAACCGGTTCATAACGAGTCAATTTACAATCGTGTGTTTGTTGTTTCAGCTTATGGTGGTATTAC
>JGI24662J20072_1000076_pt1 | contig 37546 bp, 33 predicted proteins | sample MalvirmetaMSP146_FD_20072 | JGI IMG/M metagenome (IMG submission 20072) | reverse complement strand
CAGCAGGAACGTATCCCCGGTGACCAGGCAATGGAGCATAAACTACGCTCTTATATCCGTTGGAACGCGATGGCGATGGTGGTTAAAGCCAATATGAAACCCGGCGCAGTCGGCGGACATATTGCGAGCTTCTCATCAGCCGCAACACTTTATGATGTCGGTTTTAATCATTTCTACAGAGGTAATGATCATGAAGACGGCGCCGATATGGTGTTTGTTCAAGGTCACTCTGCACCGGGTATCTACGCCCGTTCTTTCCTTGAAGGTCGCCTGACCGAAGAGCAACTGGATAATTTCCGTTTTGAAGTTGATGGCAAAGGCCTTTCATCTTACCCACATCCATGGTTAATGCCTGATTACTGGCAGTTCCCGACCGTTTCCATGGGCCTTGGTCCAATTCTGTCGATCTACCAAGCACGTTTCATGAAGTACATGCATCACCGTGAAATTGCCAAAACAGCAGGCCGCCATGTGTGGGCTTACCTGGGTGATGGTGAGATGGATGAACCGGAATCTTTGGGTGCAATCACCCTGGCCGGGCGTGAAAAACTCGATAATCTTATCTTTGTAGTGAACTGCAACCTGCAACGTCTTGATGGCCCTGTTCGTGGTAACGGCAAGATTATTCAGGAACTGGAAGCGTTATTCCGTGGCGCTGGATGGAATGTATTAAAAGTCATCTGGGGTAGCGGTTGGGATCAATTGCTGGCGCGGGATACCGATGGCTGGTTGCTGAAACGCATGGAAGAGGTTGTTGACGGCGAATACCAGAATTACAAAGCCAAAGATGGTGCCTATGTTCGCAAGCACTTCTTTGGTAAATATCCGGAATTGCTCGATATGGTTTCAGATATGACTGATGAAGATATCTGGCACCTGAGTCGTGGTGGTCATGATCCACGCAAGATTTACGCAGCTTATAAACAAGCAGTAGATCATGTCGGTCAACCAACTGTTATCCTGGCTAAAACTGTTAAAGGTTATGGTCTGGGTCAGGCGGGGGAAGGTCAGAACACCACGCATCAGCAGAAGAAAATGGAACTGGAGCACATGAAACGCTTCCGTGATCGTTTCAATATTCCAATTCCAGACGATGAAATCGAAGAAATTCCGTATATCAAACTGGATGATGACAGCGCTGAGAAAAAGTACCTGCTGGAACGTCGTAAAGAATTAGGTGGATTTATTCCTAAACGGAATCACAGCGCTCCGGCATTGGAAATTCCACCATTAAGCATTTTTGATGCAGTACTGAAAGACAGTGGCGATCGTGAGTTATCTACCACCATGGCCTTTGTCCGGATATTAACCGCATTAATTCGTGATAAGAAAATCGGTAAAAACATCGTACCGATCGTGCCCGATGAAGCACGTACCTTTGGTATGGAAGGCTTGTTCCGTTCGATTGGTATCTATTCATCTTCCGGCCAGATGTATGAACCGGAAGACTCAGGCAAGGTTATGTGGTATCGCGAAGACACCAAAGGCCAGATCCTGGAAGAAGGTATTAACGAAGCCGGTTCGATGTCCGAGTGGGTTTCTGCGGCAACAGCTTATTCCAACTACAACGTGAATATGGTGCCGTTCTATATTTACTACTCAATGTTTGGTTTCCAGCGGGTTGGCGATTTGTGCTGGTTGGCTGGAGATATTCAGGCCAAAGGTTTCTTGATCGGTGGTACAGCAGGGCGTACTACATTAAATGGTGAAGGCTTGCAGCATCAGGATGGTCACAGTCTGATTCTGGCTAATACCATTCCTAACTGCCTGAGCTACGACCCGACTTATGCCTATGAAATGGCGGTTATCGTTCATGAAGGCATGCGCCGGATGTACGAAAATCAGGAAGGCGTGTTCTATTACATCACCGCGATGAACGAAAACTATACTCACCCGGCAATGCCAGAAGGTTCGGAAGAGGGCATCATCAAAGGTCTGTATAAGCTGAAAGCGGGCGGAAAACACAAAGTTAAAGCGCAATTAATTGGTAGCGGTACCATTTTGCGTGAAGTTGAAGCCGCGGCTGAAATGCTGGAGAAAGACTGGAATGTCTCTGCTAATGTGTGGAGTGCGACCAGTGTGAACGAACTGGTTCGTGAAGGTATGGATGTTGATCGTTATAACCGTCTGCACCCAACTGCTGAGAAAAAACGCAGCTACATTTCTGAATGTATGGATGATCAGGATGGGGTTGTGGTGGCTTCCACAGATTATATGCGTCTTTATGCTGAACAATTACGTCCATGGATCAAACAACGTTATGTTGTTTTGGGTACTGATGGTTTTGGCCGCAGTGATACCCGTGAAAGATTGCGTAGCTTCTTTGAAGTGGACCGTTATCATGTGGTTGTTGCCACGCTCAGCGCGCTGGCTGATGAAGGCACTATTAAATATGATGTGGTTGCCAAAGCCATCAAACAGTACAAGATTGATGCTGACGCAACGAATCCAGTGAAGGTTTAAAACATGGCAGATTTAATCGAATTAAAAGTCCCGGACATTGGTGATTTTGACAGTGTCGAAATTATCGAAGTGTTAGTTGCTGAAGGTGATTCAATCAATGCTGATCAGGAAGTGATCACCATTGAATCCGATAAAGCGATGATGGAAATTCCATCATCGTTAAGTGGCACAATCAAGGAAATGAAAGTTAAAGTCGGTGATAAAGTCAGTGAAGGTTCAGTTATTGCCTTGATTGAATCTTCTGATGCCGGCACTGAAGAAAACGAAAAGCCTGCTGAAAAAGCAGCTGAAAGTAAACCAGCAGAGAAAGAAAAACCTGCTGCGGCTGAGAGCAAACCGGCACCGACTCCTACAGTGGCGAATCCTGAGCCAGAAAGAACTGAAACATTGCCTTATGCACCGGATACCGGTTCAGCTAAAAAACCTTCACATGCATCACCTTCAGTACGGCAGTTTGCTCGTGAATTAGGTGTTCCTTTGGCTGCGGTTGTCGGTAGTGGTCAAAAAGGCCGTATTACCAAAGAAGATGTGCAAAACTTTGTTAAACAAGTGATGAATGCACCTGCACCAAAAGCTGCTGAAGGCGCGGGTATCCCATCTGTTCCAGTCATTAACTTTGAACAGTTTGGCGAAATCGAAAGCAAAGAATTATCACGAATCAAGAAAATTTCCGGCAAACATCTGCATGCTTGCTGGTTGAATATTCCACATGTCACACAGTTTGATGAAGCGGATATCACTGAACTGGAAGAATTCCGTCAGGAAAATAAAGACATGGCTGCCAAGAAAGGGGTCAGCCTGACTCCATTGGTGTTCATTATGAAAGCCGTGGTTGCTTGTCTGAAACAGTATCCGGAATTTAATGCTTCATTAAGTGAAGACAAGCAAAGCCTGATCTATAAAAAGTATTACAACATCGGTGTGGCAGTTGATACGCCAAATGGCCTGATGGTACCAGTCATCCGTGATGTTGATAAAAAAGGCTTCCTGGACCTGGCGGGTGAATTAGGTGAAATCAGTGCCCGTGCCCGTGAAGGAACCTTAACGGCCAAGGATTTACAGGGCGGCACATTCTCTATTTCCAGCCTGGGTGGTATTGGCGGTCAATTCTTCACACCAATCGTCAATGCACCTGAAGTCGCTATTCTGGGCGTCAGTCGTCACCAGATGAAACCGGTCTGGAACGGAAAAGAGTTTGAGCCTCGACTGATGTTGCCATTGTCCATTTCTTATGATCATCGGGTGATTGATGGGGCTGCCGGTGCACGATTCACTGTGATGCTGAATCAGATGTTGTCAGATATAAGAAAGGTCTTGTTATGAGTTTGATTGAAGTCAAAGTACCGGATATCGGCGATTTTGATGCGGTTGAAATTATTGAAATCCTGGTTGCTGAAGGTGATTCAGTTAGTGAAAATCAGGACATTATTACGCTTGAATCTGATAAAGCCGCGATGGAGATTCCAAGCTCAGCTGCTGGCATCATCAAGTCAATAAATGTCAAAGTTGGCGATAAGGTCGCTCAGGGTGATGTGATTTTATCGGTTGAAAGTGAAGCGGATTCGGCAGCTGAAGAAAAAACTGAAGCGCCTAAAGCAGAAGCTGCACAGCCAAAACCCGCTGAAACAGAAAAGCCAGCTGAACAAGCCAAAGCAGCTCCTGTTGCTAAATCGGAGATACCTGCCGATGCTGATATGCATGCTGAAATAGTGGTATTAGGTTCCGGACCTGGTGGTTACACGGCAGCATTTCGTGCAGCGGATTTAGGCAAGCAGGTGATTCTGATTGAACGTCACCAGCGAATTGGTGGTGTTTGTCTGAATGTCGGTTGTATTCCTTCAAAAGCGTTATTGCATACAGCTCACGTAATTACTGAAGCAAAACATATCGCTGAAAATGGGGTGACCTTTGGTGCACCGAAAATTGATATTCGCAAAGTCGCAGATTGGAAAGATGGAATTGTTTCCAAGCTGACTGGTGGATTATCAGCGTTGGCGAAGCAACGTAAAGTAACTGTGGTTCATGGTGAAGCACAGTTCTCCGGTACTAATTTAATGCAGGTCAAGACAGCAGATGGCGATAAAACCATCAGTTTTGAAAACTGTATTATTGCTGCAGGTTCACGTGTAACAAAAATACCGGTATTTCCTAATGATGATCCACGGATGATGGATTCTACCGATGCACTGGAGCTCGAGGATATTCCGAAGAAGCTACTGGTAATTGGTGGTGGCATTATCGGCCTTGAAATGGCGACCGTTTATAATGCCCTGGGTTCTGAAATCAGTGTAGTGGAATTACAGGACAGTCTGATTCCCGGAGCCGATAAGGATCTGGTCAAGCCGTTGCATAACCATATCCAGAAACAATACAAAGCGATTTATCTGAAAACCAAAGTCAGTAAAATCGACGCGTTAAAATCTGGCCTGAAGGTCACCTTTGAAGGTGATAATGCGCCTGACCCACAAACTTACGACAAGATTCTTGTCGCTGTGGGCCGTTCACCCAACGGTAAATTGATTAATGCTGAAGCTGCTGGAGTGGATGTAAATGATTACGGCTTCATTGAGGTCAATCAGCAGATGCAGACCAATATGCCGCACATCTATGCAATTGGTGACATTGTCGGTCAACCGATGCTGGCTCATAAAGCAACACATGAAGGCAAAGTTGCAGCAGAGCATATTGCCGGTAAAAAAGTGGCGTTTGATCCGATGACGATTCCTTCAGTAGCCTATACCGATCCTGAAGTTGCCTGGATGGGTCTAAGTGAAGATGAAGCGAAAAAGCAGGGCATTGATTACGTTAAAGGTGCTTTCCCATGGGCAGCCAGCGGTCGCAGCTTAAGTAATGATCGTGATGAAGGATTAACCAAGGCTCTGTTTGATAAGGAAACCGGACGTTTATTAGGTGCGGGTATTGTCGGACCAAATGCCGGTGAATTAATTGCTGAAGCGGTATTGGCACTGGAAATGGGCGCTGATGCAGAAGATATTGGCATGAGCATTCATCCACATCCGACCCTGTCAGAAACGTTTGCCTTTGCAGCGGAAATGGCCGAAGGCAATATTACGGATCTGATGCCCCCTCGTAAAACATTACATTCCAAGTAATATCAGGCTATCCGTTCGAGACTTTTGTCTCGAACGGATAAATAACCTCACTTTAGCAATCAGTAATGAACTGCTTTTCATGCAGCGAAACCGACCGGTGATAAATCAGCTATGACCAGAGAAGCTTCTTTGCTTAAACCCCCGCTAAAATGGGCTGGTGGCAAACGCTGGTTAATTCCCAGACTGTTGAAATTATGGAAACAGTTTCCGGAGCATCGTCTGGTAGAGCCGTTCTGCGGTGGATTGTCTGTAGCGTTGGGATTAAACCCCGATAAAGCATTGTTAAATGATCTGAACCCGGCTTTAATCAATTTTTATCAGCAACTGCAGCAAGGTCTGACAATCGATTTGCCATTGGCAAATGATGAGCAGCTATATTATCAATATCGTAAACAGTTCAATGATATTTCAGCACATACAGACGCTGAACGTGCGCAACTATTTTATTACCTGAATCGCACTGGTTATAACGGCCTATGTCGTTTTAATAAAACGGGTGGTTATAACGTACCATTTGGTCGTTACAAAACAATCAATTATGTAAGTGACTTTGCACCTTACCAGTCGGTATTAAATCAGTGGGAATTCAGCAATCTAGATTTTGCCCAGCTGGATATTCGGCAGAATGATTTTATTTATGCGGATCCGCCCTATGATGTGCCATTTCGGCAATATTCCCAGCAGGGGTTTGACTGGGATGACCAGATTAGATTAGCCGAGTGGCTGGCAAACCACGACGGACCAGTGGTACTGTCAAATCAGGCAACGGATAAAATCAAAAAGCTCTATCGTGATTTAGGGTTTACCCTGCAATTTCTTGATGCACCGCGGACAATCAGCTGTAAAGGCGATAAACGTCAGGCTGCAAGAGAAGTGCTTGCTTTACGCGGATTTTGATACAATAACGTATTCTTTTTTTACACTCTTCGATACAGGATTTCTTCCCCCATGTCTGACATCAAAAAAGTCGTTCTTGCCTATTCTGGCGGTCTGGATACTTCCGTTATTCTTAAATGGCTGCAGGATAAATATCAATGTGAAGTGGTGACCTTTACAGCTGATCTGGGTCAGGGTGAAGAAGTTGAGCCGGCACGAGCAAAAGCAAAATCACTGGGTATTAAAGAAATTTATATTGAAGATTTACGTGAAGAGTTTGCTCGCGATTATGTGTTCCCAATGTTTCGTGCCAATGCCATCTACGAAGGTGAATATCTTTTAGGTACATCGATTGCACGTCCTTTGATTGCCAAACGTCTGGTTGAGATCGCGGCTCAAACTGGTGCAGAGGCTGTTTCGCATGGCGCTACAGGTAAAGGTAATGACCAGGTGCGTTTTGAGCTTGGGGCGTATGGTCTGAACCCGAATATTAAAGTCATTGCACCGTGGCGTGAGTGGGATTTGTTATCCCGTCAGAAATTATTGGATTATGCAGAACAACACGGTATTCCAGTTGAAATGAAACAAGGCAAAAAATCGCCTTATTCAATGGACGCCAACCTGCTGCATATCTCATATGAAGGTGGCATTCTCGAAGATCCATGGGCTGAAGCAGAGGAAAGCATGTGGCGTTGGTCGGTTTCACCGGAAAATGCCCCTGATACAGCGACTTATCTTGAACTGAGTTATGAGAAGGGCGATATCGTCGCTATTAATGGCGAGCGTATGACACCTGCTCAGGTGATGATTTATCTGAATAAGGTCGCTGGTGAAAATGGCGTAGGTCGACTGGATATTGTTGAAAATCGTTATGTGGGCATGAAATCCCGTGGATGCTATGAAACACCAGCTGGTACGGTTATGCTCAGAGCGCATCGTGCAATTGAGTCATTAACACTGGATCGTGAAGTCGCTCATTTGAAAGATGAACTGATGCCACGTTATGCCAGCATGATTTACAACGGTTACTGGTGGGCACCTGAACGCCAGATGATGCAGACAATGATAGATGCATCACAGACATCCGTGAACGGTGATGTCAGAATCAAACTGTATAAAGGTAACGTTATAGTTGTTGGCAGACAGTCAGCTACAGATAGTCTGTTTGATGAATCTATCGCCACATTTGAAGATGATGCTGGGGCCTACGATCAGAAAGATGCTGAAGGTTTTATCAAACTGAATGCCCTCAGATTAAAAATAGCAGGGAAGAAGAAAAAATAGGCATACGGATTTTGTCGGAGTAGTTATGAAACACAGCGAATATGAAGAGCGGACTGCCGAATGGATGCGGCTTGCGCTTTCAAAAATGAAACACTATAAAATCGCTCCAACACCGGCAAATTATGCGCTTTGGTTTGAGTACGTTTCCGGTACGAACATGGCTTTGGTTGAAGCAGTGGATAATGAAATCGAACTGACGGGAAAAATAACCGAGCAGCAAATTCGTTTATTACATGAACAGTTCTTTGATGAAGATAAAGACAGAGCTGCGATGTTTGAGATGCGTCATGAACTGGCGCGTCTTCTCAAACAAACGTTGAACTACATATATACCGGAGTGACAACCACCGACCGTAGCAACAGCCATTTACAAAGCATGTTGAGTCGCTTGCAGCCAGATTTAAACCGCCAGCAATTGCATACCCTGATTGAAGAAGTGCTGATTGAAACACGGCTGGCAGTTTCGTCTGGTGAATTACTAAACGAGCAGTTAAACGGTGCAATGGCAGAAGTTGCTACCCTGAAAAAAGAATTAAGCGATTCCCGTCGTGAATCGATAACGGATAGCCTGACAGGTTTAGCCAATCGTAAACATTTTGATGAGTTGATCAATGAGATGACCCGAGGCGCTGATCAGAATGGCATGGATGTGTCGGTTATTTTCTGTGATATAGATTTATTCAGCGTTATCAACGAAAAACATGGCCAGTTAGTGGGTGATCAGGTGTTAAGAGTGATCGCCGAGTTGTTGAAAAAATCATTGAAAGGTCGTGATTTGGTTGCTCGATATGGTGGTGAGGAATTTGCTGTTATTTTGCCAAACACCAGTGTGCAAAACGCTCGTCAGCTGGCAGAGAGCATTCGTCAGGATATCGCCAGCAAACGTATCCAGCGCAAGGATACCCGTGAGCCACTTGGTGCCATCACCATGTCATTTGGTGTGGCACGTTATGTTCCCGGTGAGGGGGTTGACAGTTTTCTGCAGCGTGTCGATCGGGCGGTTTATCTGGCAAAACGTAGCGGACGCAATCATGTCTCTGATGCGCCACCTCCCATTATCTGATTAAAAACTATCAGTAAAAAACACTTCTTCGAGCGGTAACTGGCCAGCTCGAGGACGTGCATCTTCCAGCTTTTTCCCAACGGTAATCATCATCACAATAATATGATCATGGGGTAAATTGATGATGCGTGCGACTTTATCAAAGTCAAAACCATCCATTGGACAGGTATCATATCCCATGCCCCTTGCCATCAACATTATATTCATGGCAGCAATGCTGGCCGAACGGACACATTCATCGCGCTGACCTTGATGATGATTTGTATAGTAATTTTCTATCGCCGGCAGTATGGCATTCTGTGCCGCCTGCGGAGCATGCTGCCAATAGCGTTCAGGTTGTTTTTCCCAGGCATTCAAATCAGCGCAGAGCACCAGCAATAAAGAAGAATCAACTACTTGTGCCTGACCCCAGGCCGCTTCCAGAATTTGCTGGCGCTTTTCAGCATCCTGCACCCGTACAAAACGCCAGTGCTGAATATTAAATGCAGTGGGTGAAAGGATGGCATGTTCCATCAGTTCATTCACTTCTGCTTCGGTCATTTGATGTGCCGGGTCATAGTGTTTGACCGAGCGACGAGTTTGAATCGCTTGTTTTATATCCATTGTTTTGCAGGGGTACTCAGTTAAGTTCAATTTTGAGATACAGCCATTGTTGTTCATCCTGATGGCTGCGATAGGTATTGGTATTGTGTTGCTGGCGTTGTTGTTCACCAATCTGACCAATTAAAATCCATTGATCTAGCGGACCATTCACAGTAGTTAGTAAGCTGGTTGTTGAGATATCGCCATTACGCTGCATCTTAGAGAATAAGGGCAAGATATCGACACGGGCCTGTTGATTACCAAGAATATTTACTCTTGCCTGAAAGCCGTTATCCAGTTGAATGTACTGGGTCGTTTCCTGAACAGCAATACCACCATTAGGGTAAAAAATGAGCTGTTGCTGATTATCAGCGACAGCACGGCCCATTTGTATATCAATAGGCTGTCCAGCAATACCCCGTGCCTGATATTGCTGGTCCCGTTCTCGACTGTCTTTGGTGGACCAGCGATTAATTTCCACCGAAGAATTTTTCGGGTTCTCTAAGTCAATATTTAAACGATCATCGGAAAATTGTTCATCATTCAGCTGTTGCTGGGTTCGCAGCACGGTAACTGTAATGCTCTGCTGTTTACTGTCCAGCTGTTTGGCCAGACGCTCTATTTCCTGAAAGCTCTGTGTCGAACTTTTAATGATCAACAGGTTGTCATGGCCGCTGATGGTTGTGTAGTTGTCTGCCATGGGTTCAATCATTGGCAATATTTCCGCCGCAAGTCGATGTTGTAATTCAATGGTGCGGATTTGATCGGCATAGGCGGGTAAAGTCAACAAGAAAAACACTATCGAAAAGATGATTTTCATATATGTAACCGCCTTGTCGCAACATCTGCAGAGCTGTGATTCCAGCATTCTTCAAAGTGTTGTTTGAGTTCCCGGACTGTCAAGGGATCATGCAGATTGGCCTGACCTTGATAGCGTTGATTGTTGAGACAGCGTAAATAGCCTGAATGGTCCGCCAACATCACTATATTTTTTTGGCGTTGGTTTTTTTCCGAGAGAATATGCACACTGATCGAACTGGTGAGTTTCGATATTAACGGTAGCAGTCGATGGGAGTTAATGACACTACTTTGAGTTTCATCTACCAATAATCTTATCTGCGTACGGTGGCTATTGATGCACAGTTGTTTCAAGCGTTCGATTACTGCCGGATTATCAAGTAAAACCATATCCATATCACTGCCCAGAAAACAGATTTCCCGCTGGGCGGTTTCCACCAAGGCTAAGGCTGCAGCCGCAGCCTCATGTTTACCATCAAATGCGATGATACGATTAGAACTGTCTTGGGTGGAAATATCCGTCATTTAGCAGTTTTTTGCCTGTTCAACAGCGTTACCGATATAACTTGCAGGTGTCATATCTTTCAATGCAAATTTAACGGCATCCGGTAAATCAAGGGTATCAATAAATTCATGCATGATTTGTTTGTTGACTCTTTGTCCACGGGTTAATTCTTTGAGCTTTTCATAAGGATTCTCTATTCCGTATCGACGCATAACCGTCTGGATAGGTTCCGCCAATAATTCCCAGTTGGCATCCAAATCTGCGGCCATTTTTTCTGGAGCAGCTTCGAGTTTGCTAATTCCTTTGAGTGCAGAGCTGTAAGCCAGCATGGAGTGAGCAAAACCGACACCAATATTGCGTAACACGGTGGAATCGGTCAGATCACGCTGCCAGCGGGAAATAGGCAGCTTCATCGCCAGATGATCGAATGTTGCATTGGCAATACCCAGATTACCTTCCGCATTCTCAAAATCAATTGGGTTAACCTTGTGTGGCATGGTGGATGAGCCGATTTCGCCTTTGACGGTTTTTTGTTTGAAGTAGCCAATAGAGATGTAGCTCCAGACATCACGACAGAAATCAATCAGCACGGTGTTAAAACGAATCATTGCCTGAAACAGTTCTGCAACATAGTCATGCGGCTCGATCTGTGTGGTGTATTTATTCCAGCGCAACCCCAGTCCGGTAACAAATGCATTCGCCATCATCGGCCAGTCAACATTTGGATAAGCCGCATAGTGGGCATTGTAGTTACCCACAGCGCCGTTCATTTTCCCGTAAAGCAAGACTGCGGCGACGTGAGTGCGTTGCAGTTCAAGGCGTTTTAACACGTTGGCTAATTCTTTACCCAGTGTGGTGGGAGAGGCCGGTTGACCATGAGTGCGAGACATCATCGGTGTTTCAGCCTGTTCCTGTGCCAGTTTCTTCAGCGCACCTATTAAGGTGTCCATTTCCGGCAGAATAACGTTTTCACGGGCATTTTTAAGCATAATGCCGTAAGCGGTATTATTGATGTCTTCCGAGGTGCAGGCAAAGTGCACAAACTCATTTACCGCATCAAGCTCCGCGTTGTTTTTGAATTTACGTTTAATGAAATATTCAACCGCTTTCACATCATGGTTGGTTTCACGTTCAATAGCTTTGATTTCAGCCGCGTCTTCTACCGAGAAATCATTCATCAAATCATTGAGAAATTTTTCGGCAACTTCACTCAGTTTTGGTACTTCCTGGATATCTGCATTGGCGCCGAGTAAATGTAACCAGCGGCATTCCACTTCAACTCTGGCTCGCAGCAGACCATACTCACTGAAATAGGGGCGCAAAGCCTTTGTTTTATCGGCATAACGACCATCAACTGGTGAGATGGCAGTAAGAGCAGTTAATTCCATGAAAACTCCATTAAAAATAAGCTGAAAATTGGCCGAAATTATAGCAGAACTCAGCCCTGATTCTGGATTTGATTCAGTTTGCTTTGTGAATTTGCGTTAAAATAACGGTCATCTTAGTTTCAACTTCGGAGCGTTTTCGTGCTGCAAGAATACCAAAAACATGTTGAAGAGCGTGCTGCAGAGGGTTTACCGCCTCTGCCGTTGGATGCAAAACAGGTATCTGACATCATTGAGGGACTTAAACAACCTCAAAACACTGATAGAGAAGCACTGCTTGACCTACTGGTTCACCGCGTTCCACCCGGCGTGGATAAGTCAGCTTATGTTAAAGCAGGCTTTCTGGCGGCGATTGCCAAAGAGGAAACACAATGTGATTTGATAACACCGGTTTATGCGACTGAACTGCTCGGTACCATGATGGGGGGATATAACATCCAACCTTTAATCGAGTTGCTGGATTATGACGCAACCGCCGAGGCAGCAGAAAAAGCACTTTCCAAAATTGTTATGGTTTATGACGCCTACCATGATGTAGTGGAAAAAGCTGAAACCAATCAATACGCCAAGCGCATTTTACAATCCTGGGCCGAAGCTGAATGGTTTTTATCCCGACCAGCATTAGCTGAAGCGATTACGCTAACTGTGCTGAAAGTCCCGGGCGAAACCAATACCGATGATTTATCCCCGGCAACTGAAGCCTGGAGTCGTCCTGATATTCCTTTGCATGCCAAGGCAATGTTGGTCAGCAAAATGCCTGACGCGCTGGATACCATTATCTCGCTGAAAGAAAAGGGCCACCCTATTGCTTATGTAGGTGATGTTGTCGGTACCGGATCTTCACGTAAATCTGCGATCAATTCTGTGCTCTGGCATATGGGCCACGATGTGGCTTACGTCCCTAACAAACGTCAGGGCGGCGTTATTTTAGGGAACAACATTGCGCCAATTTTCTTCAATACCGCAGAAGACTCTGGTGCCTTGCCAATAGAATGTAATGTCGATCAGCTGGAAACCGGCGATGTCATTACTATCAAGCCATATGAAGGCAAAATTTACAACGAAGCCGGTGACGTGGTTTCTGAGTTCACTTTACGGCCTACCACTATCGCTGATGAAGTGCGTGCCGGGGGGCGTATTCCTTTGATTATTGGTCGTGGTTTAACCGATAAAGCCCGCGAAACATTGGGTATGCCACCATCAGATGTTTTCAAACGTCCGGTAGAACCCGTTCATAGTGATAAAGGCTTTACGCTGGCACAGAAAATGGTCGGTGTTGCCTGTGGTGTGGAAGGTGTCCGCCCTGGTGCTTATTGTGAACCTAAAGTCACCACCGTCGGCTCACAGGATACAACGGGAGCAATGACCCGTGATGAGTTGAAAGAATTAGCCTGTCTGGGGTTTTCGTCTGATTTGGTGATGCAGTCTTTCTGTCATACCGCGGCGTATCCAAAACCGGTTGATATTAAGTTGCAGCATGAACTACCGGAATTTATCAGTACTCGTGGCGGTGTGTCATTACGCCCGGGTGACGGCGTTATCCACTCATGGTTGAACCGAATGATTTTACCGGATACCGTCGGTACCGGTGGTGACTCACATACCCGTTTCCCGATTGGTATCAGTTTCCCGGCAGGTTCAGGTCTGGTGGCATTTGCCGCGGCACTGGGTGTTATGCCGCTGGATATGCCAGAATCAGTATTGGTACGTTTTAAAGGCGATATGCAACCCGGCATTACATTACGTGACCTGGTTAATGCCATTCCCTATGCTGCTATTCAGGAAGGATTGCTGACGGTTGAAAAGAAAGGCAAGAAAAATATCTTTAATGGTCGCGTTTTGGAAATTGAAGGTTTACCAGATCTGAAAGTCGAACAGGCATTTGAGCTTTCAGATGCGTCGGCAGAACGTAGTGCCAATGGTTGTACCGTCAGATTAAATAAAGAACCGATTATTGAGTTTTTGAACTCCAATATCTCATTAATGGAATGGATGATTGCCGAAGGTTATGCTGATGCCAGAACATTGCAACGTCGCATAGATGCCATGCGTGCATGGCTGGCTGATCCACAGTTGCTTGAACCGGATGCTGATGCAGAATACGCTGCGATTATTGAAATTGATTTAAATGAAATCAAAGAGCCATTACTGGCCTGTCCGAACGACCCGGATGATATCAAACCCTTATCCGAAGTCGCTGGTGCTCATATTGACGAGGTGTTTATTGGTTCTTGCATGACCAATATTGGACACTATCGTGCCGCCGGTAAAGTGCTGGAGAAAATGGGTAATCTGCCCGTGAAATTGTGGGTTGCTCCGCCGACCAAGATGGATCAGCATCAATTAACGGAAGAAGGTATTTACAGTATCTTTGGTCGTGTTGGTGCTCGCACTGAAACACCGGGTTGCTCGTTGTGCATGGGTAACCAGGCACGGGTCGCGGATAATGCCACAGTGGTTTCAACCTCTACCCGTAACTTCCCGAATCGCCTGGGTAATGGAGCCGATGTGTATTTATCGTCTGCAGAACTTGCTGCCGTGGTCGCCAGTATGGGACGCATTCCAACGGTTGCCGAATATCTGGAGAAAGTCGCTGGTATTCAGCCTATGGCTCATGAAATCTATCGTTATCTGAATTTTAACGAGTTGGAGCACTATCAACGTGCTAAAGCTAGTTAAACTGATAACTCACAGAAACCAAAAAGGGCTGTATTTACAGCCCTTTTTTTATGACTATTATTTGGTGAAGCCTTATTAGGTTTGAGCGTGTAACTCTGATGCTGCCTGTAATAATTTATTGCTCTGCAGTAAAAACTGCCAGCGTCTGCCACCTTTCTGTTGCCATAACACTGCAGCGCGAATTCCAGACAGCAACAAAGCACGAATTCGATTAACGTTATCAGCTTGCTGCAGATAAGTTGAATCACCAAATACCTGAATGCGCGGTGTGAGTTCACTGACCGTACGCTGATAAATATCGGCGAAACGGGCGATAACCTGCGGGCTGGTGATACTGCCAAAATACTCGATTTGTTGGGGAATCTGATCCAGTTCGCGGGTAATCAGATCCAGCATCGCCGGGCGTTTTGCCAATTTGCGTTGCAAATGCAATATTCCAATTGCATAGCGTAACAACACAATATCGCCAGGTTGTTTACGTTTCGATAGCTGATTATTGAACTGACGAATACCGGTTTTTAATTTACTGATTTCACCGTAAACCGATTCAGTATCAGGTGCATCCATCACCAGTAAACTCTGCAGCATGGTCTGCATATCATCATTATCAACCTGGCCGGTTTCAGCAATCTGTTGCACCAGGGTCACCGATTGCATCAAAGCGGAGAGGGCGATGACCCGATCATGAATGATTGTTCTCTGACTCATGGATGCATCCCCGGAGCGTTGGTATCGATAATAATGCCACCGCCCAGACAGACATCATCCTGATAAAATACTACAGATTGTCCTGGGGTGACGGCGCGTTGTGGCGTGTCAAATTCAACCTGAATATTGCCCTGTAGATCCTGCGTTATGAGACAGGGCTGATCTGGTTGACGATAACGGGTTTTTGCACTGGCACGACATGGCAGTTCCGGGGCTTCGCCTGCCACCCATGAGAGTTGTTCAGCAGTCAGTTTAGTGCTGTAAAGCCATTCATGTTCGCCTTGAACAACATATAAAATTCGCTTTTCCATATCTTTGCCAGCGACAAACCAAGGTTCACCGCTGCTGTTTTTCCGACCACCAATGCCAAGACCCTGGCGTTGGCCGAGGGTGTAATACATTAACCCTGAGTGTTCGCCAATTTTTTCGCCCTCAGGGGTACGCATTTCGCCAGGTTGAGCCGGGATATAACGTCCCAGAAACTCACGGAAGCGTCGCTCACCGATAAAGCAGATACCAGTGCTGTCTTTTTTGTCGTGATTGATAAATCCAGCTTTTTCGGCAATCTGACGCACTTCGGTTTTTGGTAATTCACCCAACGGGAATAGGGTACGTGATAATTGCGCCTGACCAAGGGTATAAAGAAAGTAACTCTGGTCTTTGCTGTTATCCAGGCCTTTTAGTAATTGAAACTTACCGTCATGTTCGCGCACTCGTGCGTAATGCCCGGTAGCAATCAGATAGCCTCCCAATTCCATGGCGTGATCTAAAAAGGCTTTAAATTTGATTTCGCGATTACACAGGATATCGGGATTCGGTGTGCGGCCCGCTTTGTATTCATCCAGAAAATGCTTGAATACATAATCCCAGTATTCCATGGCAAAATTGGCTTCATGAAAAACGATGCCAACTTTATCAGCAACGGATTGGGCATCTTTGCGATCATCTTCGACTGTACATTCGCTTTCGTCGGCGTAGTCGACCCAGTTTTTCATAAACAGACCTTCAACATCAAAGCCTTGTTGTTTAAGTAACAACGCTGAAACAGAGGAGTCCACGCCGCCGGACAGACCGACAACTATTTTTTTGTGTTCAGACATAATTAATCAGTTAATAAATCAAGTGGATAGCGTTTTCCAGCAAGGTAATCCTGTAAACATTGCTCAACTAGAGGGCTGCGAAACTGTGATCGACGCTGTTTGATAGTGTCAGCATCCAGCCAGACAGCCTGATGAATATCACTATCCAATGGTCTATCCAGCTTTTCCTCCAGGCTCCCGCTAAAACAGAAACGAATATAGGTGTTTTCAGTTTGCTGATGTCGCCAGCGATAGATACCAATCAACGACTCAGGCGTAAATTGCCAGGCTGTCTCTTCCAATGTTTCCCGGATAACCGCTTCAATCAGGCTTTCTTCGTCTTCGAGATGGCCGGCCGGCTGGTTGAGTTTGAGTTCGCTGCCGATCATTTCTTCGACCATCAGAAATTTCTGGTCGCGTTCTATTACGGCGGCTACGGTGGTTCTTGGAGTCCAAATCATCAGCGTATTTTATCACGGTCTGATAATTAACTTCGCACCATTGTCCGGGTTGCAGATCATTTAATTGCCACGGTCCAATCGCCATGCGGATCAGTCTTAATGTTGGATGGCCGACTGCAGCAGTCATACGGCGTACCTGTCGGTTTTTGCCTTCGCTGATTTGCAGTTCCAACCATTGAGTGGGAATCGATTGTCGAAAACGTACCGGCGGAACTCTTTCCCACAAATCAGGCTCATCGATAAGTCTTGCCTTAGCCGGCTTGGTCAGACCATCTTTTAACATGACACCCTGTTGCAATTGTTCAAGCGCAGCGGCATCCGGAATATTTTCCACCTGAACCCAGTAAGTTTTGCTTAATTTATGACGTGGATCGCTGATATGATGTTGCAATTGACCATCGTCGGTCAGCAATAATAATCCTTCACTGTCCCGATCCAATCGACCCGCCGGATAGACGTCCGGTATATCGATGTAGTCTTTTAGTGTCTTACGACCGTCGTTATCGCTGAATTGAGTCAACACGTCATACGGTTTATTAAATGCAATTAGTCTGGTCATGGTTATATCAACGCCATAGATCATGTAAAATGCCACTTTTAACTTCAGGAGCCGTGCATGGCATATCAACACATTAGTGTACCGGAACAGGGTGCAGCCATCGGCGTGAATGCCGATTATTCATTGAATGTACCTAATCAACCGATTATCCCTTTTATCGAAGGTGATGGCATCGGTATCGATATCACACCGGCCATGATTGATGTGATTGATGCGGCAGTGAACAAAGCCTACAACGGCGAACGCAAAATTTCCTGGATGGAAGTCTACGCTGGCGAAAAAGCCACACAGCTTTATGGCGCAGAAACCTATCTGCCAGAAGAAACCATTGAGGCGTTGAGAGAATATTCAGTATCGATAAAAGGTCCGTTAATGACCCCAGTGGGGGGCGGGATTCGCTCTTTGAATGTGGCACTACGCCAGACACTTGATTTATATGTCTGTCAGCGCCCAGTTCGTTATTACCCAGGAACACCAAGCCCAGTTAAGGCACCCGAAAATATCGATATGGTTATCTTCCGTGAAAACTCTGAAGATATTTATGCCGGTATCGAGTGGGCTGCCGGCACACCGGAAGTACAGAAGGTCATCGACTTTCTTCAAAAAGATATGGGTGTCAGCAAAATTCGTTTTCCTGAAACCTCGGGTATCGGCATTAAGCCGGTTTCCAAAGAGGGAACAGAACGTCTGGTTCGTAAAGCCATTCAATATGTTATCGACAATGACCGTGATTCTTTGACCCTGGTACACAAGGGCAACATCATGAAGTTCACCGAAGGGGCTTTCAAACAATGGGGTTACGACCTTATTGAAAAAGAATTTGGTGCCACCCCGCTGGATGGTGGGCCCTGGAAAACCTTTAATAATCCAAATACCGGTAAAAAAATCGTTATCAAAGACTCGATAGCCGATGCGTTTTTACAGGAAATTTTATTGCACCCTAAAGATTATGATGTGGTTGCTACATTGAATCTGAATGGTGATTATATTTCTGATGCCCTTGCTGCACAGGTTGGGGGAATTGGCATTTCACCGGGTGCAAATTTAGCGGATGCCGTTGCGATGTTCGAAGCAACACATGGCACAGCACCGGCTCTGGCTGGAAAAAATAATGCGAATCCGTCATCATTAATCCTATCGGCCGAAATGCTTTTACGACATTTAGGTTGGGGTGAAGCGGCAGATCTGGTCGTTTCCGGCGTCTCAGGCGCCATTTCTAATGCGCGTGTCACCGGTGATTTAGCTCAGGCTATTGGCGTCGATGCGTTGAGTTGTAGTGATTATGCTGCAGCTGTTATTCAAAACATGTAAGGAGTTTCCATGAAAGTTGCAGACAACAAAGTAGTCGTGATTGACTACACGCTCACCGACAACAGCGGCACAGTCATTGATAGCAGTGAAGGTGCCGGCCCGCTGGCGTATCTGCATGGTGCAGGCAATATTATCCCTGGTTTGGAAGATGCCCTGGCGGGCAAAGAAACTGGTGATAAAGTCCAAGCCAGTATCGAACCAGCAAATGCTTATGGCGAACGCCATGATGCGTTAAAACAGGATGTACCTGCTGAATTATTCAGTGGTGTAGAAAAAGTTGAAGTTGGTATGCAATTTCAGTCAGAAACCGAGCAAGGTCCGGTTTTGGTCACTGTCGTTGCAATTAACGATGAAACAGTTACCGTTGATGGTAATCACCCTCTGGCTGGCGTACATTTGAACTTTGACGTTGAAATCCGTGAAGTTCGTGAACCAAGTGCAGAAGAACTTGAACATGGACATGTTCATGGTGAAGGCGGTCACCAGCACTAAAAACTAAAATTTATATTTAGTCTCAAAGGCGGGCATTGTGCCCGTCTTTTTGTTTCAGACGTAGAATTTCATGCAAACTATAGAACAACTAAAACAACAATTTGCTATTGCTGATCGCCTGGATTTTTCCATGGGGCCTTCAGAATGTGTGATGATAAATATCAACACACCTCATGCCAAGGCACTTATAACAACTCAGGGTGCGCAGGTGTTATCTTACCGCTCTGCAGATGCATTACATGATTTATTGTTTTTGAGTCGATTGAGCCGTTATGGGGATCGGCGGGCCATTCGTGGTGGTGTCCCCATCTGTTGGCCATGGTTTGGTGTTGATCCTAGTGGTAAAGGACGTCCTGCTCATGGTTTTGCACGTAACCGGGATTGGGATCTGATTGATGTTCAACAGACTGAAAATGATGGCATTAAATTGACTCTGTCATTAGCGCCTGATCCAAGGGATGAACCGCTTTGGCATTGTGCTTATAGTTTGAAAATGGTAATTGAAATTGGTGAACAGCTAACGTTGTCCTTAACCACGGAAAACCTTGATAAAGAAAGTTTTGTTATCTCACAGGCATTGCATACTTATTTTGCAGTGGGAAATATCGAAAAAACACAGGTGAGGGGGTTGAGCAATCATCATTATCTCGACAAGGTAGAAAATTTCCGTGAGAAACTTCAGGCCGGTGAAATCGTTTTTAACGGCGAAACAGACAGGGTATATCTGAATAGTCCTGACAAGCTGTTTATTGAGGATACTGACTGGGCACGACGCATTGTGGTGGAAAGTTCTGGTTCAAATACCACAATAGTATGGAATCCGTGGGATAAAGTGTCGACATTAAAAGATATGACTGATGATTCGTATCAGTACTTTGTCTGTGTTGAGACGGCCAATGCCGCCAATAACAGTATCAGTTTAGCACCGGGGGAGACCCATACGATTTCAGCTGGATACAGGATCATGCCATTGGGGTAGAAAGCGAGACTCTATGGTCAGCTATAAACGATATAGAATTTGCTTAAGCCCAGCGCTGACGTAATTCTTCGCGATTTAAAGCCAGCCATTGGATAGCGATAATCGGAATCGCCGAGATGATTTTACCTGCTTCCAATAAGGCATAGACTTCATCGAATGATAATACACTGACTGAGATATCCTCATCTTCCTCATCCAGGCCATGTAAACCACCGATATGGGTGCTATCAATGCGTCCACAAAACAGGTGTAGCAGTTCGGATGTGCCACCGGGAGAGGTAAAAAACTCATTTATTTTGATCATTTCCAGTATTTCACATCCAGACTCCTCAACAGCTTCGCGATAGGCCACGGATTCTGGTGTCTGACCTGGTTCAATTGCACCAGCCACGATTTCCAGTAGCCAAACCCGTTCATCATTTAGTTGTAAGGCGCCGGGACGAAATTGTTCGATAATAACTAATGCATCTTTTTGTGGATCATAGAGTAATACCGCAACACAGCTTCCACGATGAAAGACTTCTCGGGTTATCGGTGCACTCCAGCCACCTTTGTATAGTGTATGTTTTAAAGAGACAACTTTTAAACTAAAAAAACCGCTATAAGCGGTTGTTTCTTCAATGATTTCAAACTGTTTTTTGCTCATCAGTTTTCCTTACATATCAGGGGTGTTATTCGACAGGGGTAAATGCTGATTTTGATATACCCTCTACATGACGCAATACCGCAGTAAATTTAGTGCCATCTTTTTCAATGTGCTCCAGTTTGACTGGTAAATAATTCAGCTCAGGTGCACACCACAAAGTGGTTTCCCGATCCTTGTCGCTGTCTCTATCACGTTGTCTTTTAAATTTAACAGTGTTTATGCTGCCAAGTGGAGTAGTTATCGTTTCCTGCTCAAGTCTTTTAATCTGATAATGTTTGAGATGGCCGCCATCTGCAATTAAATAATTAAAGGTTTTCTGTTGGGGATTCTGCAGCAAGTCCAGTCTCAGTTGTACCTGATAAACATGTTTTTCCAATGTACCGTTTTCAATTTCAAGATCCCATGGATGAACCTTATCATCTATATGTACTGAGCGATTACGCCAATCAAAGTCCATGCGTAAATATTTATCTTTTTTGCCTCCATTGCGCTGATAAAGATATTGACGCGGCTTAATCTGCTGCTGGGAAAGGGTCCATAAGCTGGTTTCCTTGACCGTATCGCGTTTGAATAGAGCAACTACACCTTTGGCCTTAGTCGCTGAACGAAAGCGATGCAAACCATCTGTTAAGGTTTCCAGCTGCTGGTTCAGCTCGCCAGCCTGCAAACCATTCATTTGAATTTCATATTGTGCAGAGTAATCAGCCAGGTCTTGAGCACAAACCGTAGCAGACATAAACAGCAACACGAGGTAGGAGAAATAGCGCATGAATAATCAGTTCTGTTGAATCAACAACCTTAAGGCATCAGGATAAAGTTTATGTTCCTCAATCAGCACTCTTGCTGCCAGAGCTTCTTCAGTATCATTTTCCAGTACGGGTACTTTGGCCTGTAAGATCACCGGTCCGGCATCCAGTTCCTCGGTAACAAAGTGTACCGTCGCACCATGTTCTTTTTCGCCGGCTTCGATGGCCCGTTTGTGGGTATGCATGCCTTTGAATTTAGGTAACAGCGAGGGATGAATATTAATTAATTTATTCGCATAGTGCTTAACAAATCCTGCACTCAAAATACGCATAAAGCCAGCCAATACAACATAATCCGGAGTAAAAGAATTAATCAGTTTCATCAGCTGTTCATCAAATGCTTCCCGGCTAGCGAAATTCTTGTGATCCAGTGTTCTGGTGGCAATGTCAGATTGCTGAGCAAATTTCAGCCCAGCTGCATTTGGACAATTACTGATTACAGCAGCAACCTCAGCATCCAACTCATTTGCCTGTATCGCTTTAACAATTGATTGCATGTTGCTGCCACGTCCTGAAATCAGGATCACCAATTTGGGTTTCAAAGCAGCAGTCATTTAATAATGACTTGTTCTTCAGAGTCACTATTTTCAATGTGGCCAATGAGCATAGCCGTCTCACCCAGTGCAGTCAGAATCTGTACGGTCGCATCGGCATCCTGCTCAGCAACACAAACCACCATGCCAATACCGTTGTTGAAAGTGCGATACATCTCACGATCAACCACATTTCCCTGCTGTTGCAGCCAGTCGAAAACGGCAGGTCTTTGCCAACTTTTGCTATCAATGATTGCCGTTACATTTTCTGGTAGTACACGGGGAATGTTTTCCAATAAACCGCCACCGGTAATATGAGATAATGCGTGAATATTAACTTTTTCATGTAGTTGCAATAATGACTTAACGTAGATTCTGGTTGGTGCCAACAGTTTTTCACCTAATGTCGCACCATCAAACGACATATTCAGATCAGCTTTACTGACTTCAATAATTTTGCGAATCAACGAATAGCCATTTGAGTGTGGTCCGGAAGAAGCGATACCGATAATGGCATCACCAGCTTTTACCTGAGAGCCATCAATAATGTTGTCTTTTTCAACAATCCCGACACAAAATCCCGCTAAATCAAAATCACCTTCCTGATACATACTAGGCATTTCAGCTGTTTCACCGCCCACTAGTGCTGCGCCAGACTGCAGACAGCCCTCAGCAATACCGCTGACCACATCCGTTGCTACATCAATATTCAGTTTTCCGGTGGCATAATAATCAAGGAAAAACAGTGGTTCCGCACCAAGAACCGCGATATCGTTGACGCACATGGCAACTAAATCAATACCAATGGTGTCATGTATTCCAGCCTCGATAGCCAGTCTTAATTTGGTACCGACGCCATCTGTTCCAGAGACCAGTACCGGTTGTTTATATTTATCGAGCGGTAGTTCAAACAGGCTGCCAAATCCACCCAGTCCAGCCATCACACCAGGACGACGGGTTTTGGCTGCTAAGGGTTTGATACGCTCGACAAGCGCATTTCCGGCTTCAATATCAACACCGGCATCGCGGTAACTGAGAGCTTGGTTTGATTGGGTTGGTGGAACGACGGGATCGGTCATGCTGGCTTCCTGATTATTTGGACATCACACACAAAAAACAGCGTGTTAGAATACCACAATGCCTAGATTATTTTTCTCACTGATTTTCGTTTTCGCTGCGTCGATTGTCTCCGCCGCGGAAGTTACTGATTTATATCAAGCTCAATCAGCTGTTGCATCGCAGAGTGAAGAAGATCGTCAGCGTCTTGCGCCGGAATTGCTCAAACAGGTTGTAATAAAAGTCGTTGGTGATCGTCGCGCGGTGGAGCAGGCAGACATTTCTGCTCTGGTAACCGATGCCGAACGTTATATCGATCAATTCTATTATCAACAAATTCCAAGTCCTGATGGCGATTCTGCGGAACAACAATTGGCTTTAACGCTCGAATTTAATGCCGATGGTATCAATAACGCCTTACAGCGAATCGGTTTACCAGTATGGGATAAAATCCGACCTGAAACACTGTTCTGGGTGGCTATAGAGTATGCAGGGAAACAGCAGTTGATTGGGGAAGGTGATGAAGACTCATTACTTTTCTATATTGAACAGGCGGCGAAAAAACGTGGTATTCCATTATTGTTGCCATTGATGGATCTTGAGGACCAGACTCAGCTGACTTTTAACGATGTTGCCACGGGGAATAATACAGCTGTAAAACAGGCATCCGAGCGATATGGTTCTTCTGTCATTGTGTCAGCTCGTTTACGAGGTAATGAAGAATCAGTCGAAATAAGCTGGCAGGCTTTGCTCGGTGAAGAGGTTGAGCGCTGGTCAAGTCAGGGTAATGTTAAAACAGCCATTCAAAGCGGGGTGGATGAGTTTGCTGATCGCCTGGGTAGAAGGCTGAATATCTCATTCAGTGCCTCAGGTAATACTGAAATGGAAATTCATGTCACTGGTATTGAAGACTACAATGGTTACAGTCGACTAATGGATTATCTGGGGAGCTTACAGGTTGTTTCGGATATTAAGGTCGGCAGCTTAGGCGGAGAGAAGCTGGATTTGGTTTTACGTATTCAGGCTGAGCCGGAAAAATTTCGACAATTACTGGCGATGGGACGGGTAATTGTGCCTGATGCCACGGATGATAGCAGCTCTCAATACAGGTTATTGCCTTGAGTCCACGGGATATTCCCAATCTCATTTGTGTATTTCGAATTCTATTAGTTGGACCTATAGTCTGGCTGATGATTGAAGAAAAATTTTCCACGGCATTGATTCTGGTGGCAATCGCCGGTATTTCAGATGGTGTGGATGGCTTTCTGGCCCGCCATTTTCGTTGGCAAAGCCGTCTCGGAACTATTCTGGACCCGCTAGCAGATAAATTTCTGCTGGTCGCAACATTTACCACATTGACCTATATGCAACTCTTGCCCTTGTGGCTATTATTGCTGGTGTTTGGTCGAGATTTGCTGATTGTTTGTGGTGCTTTGATTTATCATTTCAAATTCGGTGAATATGAACTGTCTCCGCTCTGGAGCAGTAAAATCAATACAGTTTTTCAGATTGCTTTAGTGTTGCTTGTAATTTTGCAGCAAGAATTGCTTCCGCAAGTAGCGACATGGAGTACAACCTTAATCTGGTTAGTGGTAGCAAGTGTCATCATTAGCGGTAGTGAATACATAGTGGTATGGGGGACAAGCGCGTGGCGTCAGATGAAAAAAAGCTCATGAGTGATACCAATAAATTCCTGTTGCTAGGGATATTGATTTTATCTGGCTGGCTAATGATGGAGTTATCTTCTGTTTTAACGCCATTTTTTATTGCGGCCTTGCTGGCTTATCTGGGAGATCCTCTGGTAGACAGGTTGGAAAACTATCGTTTGTCCCGCACGTTATCGGTGTGTGTTGTTTTCGCTATATTTGTGCTGACGGGAATGATTTTATTACTTATTTTTATCCCAATGCTTAGCGCTCAACTCGCATCTTTATTTGAAAAACTGCCAGCTTACCTGGATCAATTGCAAAGCTCGCTGGAGCATTTATTACAAAGAGTTGGCTTATCAACAGATATGATCGACCTTAATACCGTTAAAACAGCACTGCAGGACTATTGGTCGGAAGCCGGCAAAATGGCGGGTGATGTCTTTGGATATATGACCCGTTCAGGCCTTGTGATATTGCAATGGTTAACCAATCTGATCCTTATCCCGGTACTGACGTTTTATCTGTTAAGAGACTGGGATGATCTGGTGGCCAGGTTTCGTGAATTACTGCCTCGTAAACATGCCGACAAAATCATTAAGATCAGCGGTGAATGTGACGATATGCTGGCAGGCTTTTTACGTGGGCAATTGATGGTGATGCTGGCCCTATCAATTATGTATTGTATCGGTCTAACTTTCATTGGGCTGGATCTTGCTTTGTTAATAGGGGTGATTGCCGGTATTGTGAGCTTTGTACCTTACCTTGGTTTATTTATTGGTATTCTGCTTGCCGGCCTTGCCGCCTATTTACAGTTTCAGGAATGGTTACCCATTCTGTGGGTCGTTCTGATCTTCGGTTTTGCACAGACGGTTGAAGGGATGTTTCTGACGCCACGATTTGTGGGCGAACGGATTGGTCTGCACCCCGTGGCAGTTATTTTCGCAGTGATGGCGGGTGGTACATTATTCGGGTTTGTTGGTGTATTGCTGGCGCTTCCAGTAGCCGCTGTGGTGATGGTCTTGTTACGCCATGCACACCATCGTTACCTGAACAGTCATCTGTATTCCTGAGAGGCAGGTGATGAGTAAGCAGGAAATACAGTTGACGCTGCGGTTAACACCGCAGGAAATCTTTACGATAGATAATTTTATATTTGAAAGCGATGAGTTAGCCTCTGTTGTTGAGGCGTTCTGCCTGGAAAAAAAGCCTGATTTTCTCTATCTTTGGGGAGAGTCCGGAGTGGGCAAAACCCATTTGAATCTGGCAATTGCCGAACGCCTGCAGAGTCATGGTCATCCGGTAAGTTATATCAATCTGCAGGAAATTCGTGATACAGCAGATGCTGATGTATTAGCTTCATTAGTTCAGAGCCATGTTGTCTGTCTGGATGATCTGCAGGCAATCTGTGGCGATGCTGAATGGGAAGAAGCATTGTTTCACTGCTTTAACCGTTTACGCGAAAAAGAGCATAAATTACTGATTTGCGCCGATCAGAACCCTGCACAATTAGCCATTCAATTACCTGATCTGCGATCGAGATTGGCAACGGGATTAATTTATCAATTGCCTTCAATGACCGATGCATTGAAACAACAGGCGTTGATCAGTCATGCCCAGAGTAGAGGATTGATTTTGCCTGAAGAAGTAGCCCAATATCTATTACGTAATTACAGCCGTGATATGGCGTCATTAATGTTAGTGTTGCAACGTCTCGATAAAGCGTCATTACAGGCACAACGTCGTTTAACCATTCCGTTTGTCCGGGAAGTAATACAACGTGGCTGAAAAGCCATCAGTGACAATTATCTGGCCCGGTTTAGCAACTGCGATGCAGGAAATTAATCAGTCTTTATTACCTGAAGAACTGAAAAAATTACTTAAAAAAGCACATTTCACTGCCAACTACTATACGTTTGAAAAAGTATTAATTCAGCTTTTTAGTGCCAAGCCCCTCACAGGTGCTGATTTACCCACTGCAACATTACGAAATCCAGGTCAACTAAGTCTTTGCGCTGATCCATGTTATCTGCATGCTGATCGAGATCGTCTTTTATTATTTTCAATCAATGATTTAACAATGGAGGAGGGCACTCAGATTAGAGAATGCATTCAACCATTATTAAATGATTTTGATGCTCAACTGGTGCCAAATGATTTAAACCATTGGTCAATTTGGCTGGAAAATATGCCGGATATCTCACTGACGGCATTGCCATCGCTGATTGGTAAGTCGGTAGCTTCAGCCTTGCCAAGTGGGCAAGAACAAAATGCCTGGTTACGATTGAATAATGAAATTCAAATGGCTTTATTTGAACATCCAGTGAATCAACAAAGACAGTCAGCTGGCAAATTGCCTGTGAATAGTCTCTGGTTTTGGGGCAAGGAAGATTGGCAACCGTCTGCCAATGCATGGGATCAGGTTTATGGCGATTCGGCTTTATTAAAGTTACTGTCCTCTGCGTGCTCTGTCAGCTTTAACTCTTTATCTGAGTGGAAACCTGATCAGTTGGAGGGGGGAAAGCAATTACTGCTGTTACCAGAACTGGATTTGCAGAATGACTGGCAACAACGCTTGCAGCTCGCGACGAAACAACAAATTTTGCCTTTAAAACAAAAATTACGTCGTTATCAAATTCATCAGTTACGTTTAATCATTCCGCAACATGGCCAATATCAGTGGCGCTGCTGGGATGTATGGAAACCCTGGTAGTTATGAATATTCAGCAACGAAATACAGGTGATATCAGTGAATTACCTGAAGAATGGCCAATATGTATTCGGAGAATCATGGCGGCGAGGGGTATTGTAAAAGCGGATGAATTAACCTTTGATTTGACTGATTTACCCAAACCCTCGCAAATGCTGGGCATGGAGGCCGCCGTTGCCTTATTGATTCAGGCATTGCAACAGCAATGGCGAGTGATGATTGTGGCGGATTTTGATAGTGATGGAGCAACCAGCTGTGCAGTGATGATGCGTGGTTTACGCATGATGGGGCTGCAACATATTGACTTTATCGTTCCAAATCGATTCGTACATGGTTATGGTTTAACCACTGAATTACTCAACGAGATTGATAGCGAAACCCAACCAGATTTATTGATTACTGTTGATAACGGGATTGCCAGTCTTGAGGGTGTTTCGCTCGCCAAACAACGTGGTATGCAGGTATTGATTACCGATCACCATCTTGCCGCAGAACAATTGCCCGAAGCTGATGCAATTGTGAATCCCAATCAGCCTGGTGATAGCTTTCCCAGCAAAATGCTGGCCGGAGTTGGAGTAGCGTTTTATGTGCTGCTCGGTCTGCGGCAAGGTTTACGCGATAATAACTGGTTTGAATTACAGCAACTGGCTGAACCACGTCTGGTGGAGTTACTGGACCTGGTGGCTCTGGGTACTGTCGCCGATGTTGTACCTTTGGATAGGCTAAATCGCACATTGGTGGATCTGGGACTGAAACGTATGCGACAGGGACGTGCCTGTGCAGGTATCAGCGCTTTATTACAAATCGCCGGTAAGGACATCAGTCGATTATCTGCTCAGGATTTGGGCTTTGCCATAGCGCCGAGGTTAAATGCCGCCGGTCGTATGGAAGATATGGGTCTGGGCATTGATACCTTACTGACAGATAATTTTGTCATGGCTCAGCAAGCGGCTCAGTTGCTGGATCAGATTAATCTTGAGCGTCGTTCGGTTGAACAAGGCATGCAACTTGAAGCTCTGGCGATGCTGGAAAAACTTCAGCTTAATGAAACCAGTCAGGCAGCTGCTTATTGTTTATATGAAGAAAGTTGGCATCAAGGGGTAATCGGGTTACTCGCTTCTCGAATTAAAGAAAAAATGCATCGGCCGGTCATAGTTTTTGCACCGGGCGAACCTGGTGAAATCAAAGGTTCGGCACGCTCCATAACAGGCGTTCATATTCGAGATGTCCTGGTTAATGTCGCTGCTAAATATCCGGATTTAATTTTGCGCTTTGGCGGACACGCGATGGCAGCAGGGTTAACATTAAAGCAGAACGACTTTGCATTGTTTGAGCAGACCTTCAGGGAAGCTGTTCAGTTTACAGCCGATCCTAGTGTGTTTGAACGCGCGTTGTATTCTGATGGTGAATTATCGGCGCAGGAACTGAACATGCAGCTGGCCGAGCAATTACCGGTTCTGGCGCCATGGGGCCAGGCTTTTCCGGAACCACAGTTTCATGGCCAGTTTGTCTTACAGAATTACCGTCATGTCGGGCAGCAATCAGACCATCTGCGTTTAACCGTCAAACTGGATGATGGACGCGAACTCACGGCAATGGCGTTTCGTCAGACCGCCCCAGTATGGCTGCAAGTCGGTCAGAAGGTTGGCTTGCACTACCGCCTTGATGTAAATGAGTTTCGACAAAGCAGATCTCTACAGTTGCTGGTTGATAACATTTTGCCGAGTTAAATATCCAGAGTTTGAATAGTTACCTGCTGTCGAAAATCGGCCAGTTCATCGCCTTGAAATAATTCTGTTCCGGCGTGCATTACGGTACCGGCTCCACAGGCGATACCATAACGCAGTGCGGTTTTGGGCTGATTATCAAGACTGAATCCGGCCACCAGCCCCGCGACCATTGAATCACCTGCACCCACAGTTGTATTCACTGGCACAGATAGCGCTTTCGCATAAACACTGTTATTCGGACTGACTAATAAAGCACCTTTATCGCCCAAGGAAACACAGACATGGGTAACACCGGACAACTGTAGTTGTCTGGCGCATTCGGCAATTGCTTCTTTAGTGTCGAGTTTTACTTGTAGCAGGGTTTCAAGTTCATACAGATTGGGTTTAATCAAAAACGGTTTCGCTTCAATTGCCAAACGTAATATTTCACCATGACTGTCAACGACAGCACGTCCACCTTGTTGCTGGATTTTATTGACCAAATCAGCATACAGAGAGGCTGGTATAGTGGGTTGGCATGACCCGGTAAGAATGCCATAACCATTCCCTACAGCATCGGCAAAATTTTCTACCAATTGAGTTAACTGGTCCGCCGGGACGGGGGTGCCTGCATCAGTGATTTGAAATTGAGATTTTGTATCTAGCTCAATAATCGTGCTGTTAATGCGTGTCTGCCCTGAGACTCGATTAAACATAACATTGGGCAGCTGTTCAACAAGCATGTCTTGCAGAATCTCACCAACTGCACCGGCAATCACACAATAAGTAGTTGCATCCACTCCCATACGAAACAAAGCCCGGCCAATATTGATACCATTACCACCTGGATCATGACGGGCAGCATCGGAACGTGATTTTTGGTCGGGAATCAACTTTTTGACATGATAGGTCACATCCAAAGCTGGGTTTAAACATAAAACATGAATTTTTACCGATGACGGCGTCATTACTGTCTCCGTTAACATGATTGTCCGATAAAATGATGTTCAGCTGACCAATAGTAAACTGCATTTCTGATAAAGGCTCCAAATGAAACCAACTCATGTCGCGGTATTCAGCGCAAAACCCTATGATCAGGCCTATCTCACGGAAATGGCCGATGAGCGAGTATCTTTATGTTTTTATGAAATGGCGTTAAATTCAATGACCGCTGCATTAGCTAAAAATGCTGAAGTGGTCAGTGCGTTTGTTAATGATGATATTTCGGCTGAAACCCTGAAGACGCTGGCTGATAATGGCACCCGTTTAATTGCCTTACGCTGTGCCGGGGTAAATCAGGTAGATTTAACGGCCGCTGACAAGCTTGGTATAACCGTCGTCAATGTGCCAGCCTATTCACCCTATGCTGTCGCGGAACATACCATTGCGCTGATGTTGGCATTAAGTCGGAAGATCCCCAGGGCCTATAATCGTGTTCGCGATGGTAATTTTTCTCTGGATGGTTTGCTGGGTTTTGATTTCTTCGGTAAAACCGCGGGCATTATCGGTGGCGGTAAAATTGGCTTGTTAGTGGCTGAGCGATTGCGGGCATTTGGTTGCCAGGTTTTGATTTATGAACCGCATAACACTGCACCGGCTAAACAAGCAGGTTTTGACGTAGTGACACTCAACGGCTTGCTCGGTCAAAGCGATATTATCAGCCTGCATTGTCCATTAAATGATGCAACGCATCATATTATTAATGCAGCCAGTCTCAGGCTGACTAAACCGGGCGTAATGCTGATAAATACCAGTCGTGGAGCTTTATTGGATACAGTCGCCGTATTGGATGCCCTGAAAGCGTTACATATTGGCTATCTGGGAATAGATGTGTATGAACAGGAAGGCAGTTTGTTTTTTGAAGACCATTCCACCGATATTATTCAGGACGACATATTCCAGCGTTTATTGACCTTGCCAAATGTTCTGGTCACCGGGCACCAGGCCTATTTCACTCGTGAAGCCTTGCAGCATATTGCTCAGACAACTTTACAGAATATTGATGATTTTATGACGGGTAAGACACTGCTAAACCGAGTGGAAATACGTTAAGTGTTTGATGAAATATTTTCCAGCATCAATAAGTTGATGCCGGATTTTAAAGCCAGACCTCAACAAGTTGAAATGAGTCGCTTTATTCATCAGCGGTTACAACAGTCACAAAATAGAATGGCGGTAGTGGAAGCACCAACCGGGGTGGGGAAAACCCTTGCCTATCTCAGTGGTGCAATCGAAACAGCTTTGAATAGTAAAAAATTGCTGGTTATCAGTACCGCGACCGTCAATCTGCAACAGCAATTGATTCAGAAAGATCTGCCACAGTTTTCAGCAGCTTTGCCTCAACCGATACGTTTTATGCAGATCAAAGGCCGTCGTCGTTATGTCTGCCCTAGCAAACTGGCACAACTTGCGACCACGCCGGAACAGCAGGATTTAACACTGGATGTAGATCAGAAATACCAGCAGGTATTGATGCAAACCCAAGCGAAGAATCTGTTCCAGGATTGGGATGAGCATCGCTGGGATGGTGATCGGGATAGCCGGACCGATGCCATTGATCCGGCTCTCTGGCATGAAGTATCCACGGATTCAGAAGGCTGTGCCGGAAAGAGCTGCCGGTATTTCATCAGCTGTCCATATTATCTACTGCGTAAAGAAATGCAGCTGGCGCAGGTAGTGGTGGTGAATCACGATTTATTACTTAGTGATGCCGACTTGGGCGGGGGGCTGGTGTTGCCCAATCCCGAAGAGCTGATCCTGGTGTTTGATGAAGCACATAATCTGCCACAAAAAGCATTGGGACATGCCGCGAAAGCTTTAAATTTTGCCCAGCTCTATCAAACGGTTGAAACCGCTGACAGTTTGATGAAAAAGCTACCTACAGCACTGGCATTTCGGCAGCATGACTTTGGTTATATGTTTAAGGAAATTCGTCAGGATTTACCTGCCGTCATCAGCCTTCTGCAACAGCTGTTGGATATCCTTGGCAGTGATGCCACAGTAAATGAAATGCTGGAAGGACGTGTCAGTGAACCGCGTATTTTCTGGGGCAGTCCATTACTGAATGCCTTGTTTATTCCCTGTCAGAACCTGTTACAGCGGGCCAATTCCATCTATAAACATTTTTCGTTGATTGGCAAATGGATTAAAGAAGGGCTGGAGAAAACCCAGTTAAGCAATAAAGTCGGTGAAGCTTTACTGCCCCAGGTGGGAACGGTACAGAATATTTTTGGTTATCTGATTGATTTTATGGCCTTGTTTCTTGATGAAGACAAAGCCGAGCGCCCACCCAATGTGCGCTGGCTGGCACACGAACAGTTTGCCAAACAACAAACGCTGGTGATTCATGCTGGGCCAATGACCGCCGCAGGTTTTCTGGATCGCAGTTTATGGCAGCGTGCTTATGGGGTGGTGATGACCTCAGCCACTTTAAGGGGTATGGGCTTATTTCAACGTTTCCGGGCGGACTGTGGCTTACAGCGTTACGATGAAAAACACTTTCTGGCGCTTCCTTCACCGTTTAGATATCAGCAACAGGCGGTGTTAAAACTGCCGATGATGCAGTATTTACCCAATGAAAATCTGCCGCAGTGGCAGCAGGAAGTCGTCAGTCAACTCAAATCAATTATTGATATTCAGGCGGCGACGCTGGTGCTATTCACCTCACGCCAGGTGATGTTGCAGGTATATAAGCAATTGCCATTGCCCTTGAAAAATTTGATTCTGTTACAAGGTGATCAGCTGTCGCCCAAAAATATGATCGTCAAGCATATTCAGCGGATTGAAGCAGGTCGGGGTAGCATTATTTTTGGTATGGATCGGTTTGCAGAAGGAGTCGATTTACCTGGCAATTTATGCACCCATGTCATCATTACTAAACTACCATTTCCGGTATTTACCCGCCCGATTGAACAGGCTCGTCAAGAGTGGATCCTCAAACGTGGCGGCCAGCCGTTTATCAGCTTGTCATTACCGGCGGTCAGCGTGAAGTTGATTCAGGCCTGTGGTCGATTGTTACGAAAAGAAACTGACTCCGGACAAATAACCATTCTGGATCGTCGGCTGTTAACTAAAAATTACGGCAAACAATTACTTTCGCATTTACCGGATTATCAATTAATAACCGAATAAAAAAGCCCGGCGGTGCCGGGCTTTCGGGATGTATCAGCTAACTTATTCAGTACGGCTGGTTACTTCCAGCAAATGATAGCCAAATTGTGTTTTAACCGGGCCTTGAACGGTGTTTACCGGTGCGGAGAACACAACTTTATCGAATTCCGGCACCATCATGCCTGGGCCAAATTCACCCAGATCACCACCTTGGCGGCTGGATGGGCAGGAAGAATGCTCTTTGGCGACAGCAGCAAAATCTGCGCCTTCTTCGATTTCGCGTTTCAATTCCAGACAGATTTCTTCACTGTCCACCAGGATGTGTCGTGCGGTTGCTCTAGCCATAATAGTTCCGTAATTGATTTGTAAATTGCCGACTTATGCCAGCTGTTTTAACAGGGCCTTGGCCGTGGCTTCGGAAGAAGCCGGGTTTTGTCCTGTAATCAGTATGCCATCCGTAATCACGAATGAACTCCAGTCGTCACCTTTCTTGAAATTTGCGCCACGTTGTTTCAGGGCATCTTCAAGTAAAAATGGTACAACATCTGATAAGCCTACCGCATCTTCTTCACTATTTGAAAATGCAGTGAGCTGTTTACCTTTAATCCAAGGCTCATCGCCAATGGTTTTGACATGTAACAAAGCAGCAGGTGCGTGACAGACTGCAGCCACTGGTTTATTAGCGAGAATGAAACTTTCAATCAGTGCAATCGATTTTTGATCTTCGGCTAAATCCCATAACGGACCATGTCCGCCTGGGTAAAACACTGCATCATAATCAGCGGCGTGGACGTCGGCTAATTTCACTGTGTTTGCCAATCGGCTTTTAGCTTCAGCATCATTTTCAAAACGCCGGGTAGCGTCTGTTTGAAAGTCAGGCTGATTGCTTTTTGGGTCAAGTGGTGGTTGCCCGCCTTTGGGGGAGGCCAGGGTTATTTCTGCCCCTACGTCTTTCATTGCGTAATAAGGTGCTGCAAGTTCTTCTAACCAGAAACCGGTTTTTTCACCAGTATTGCCAAGCTCATCGTGCGAAGTTAGTACCACTAATATTTTCATGGTTGTGTCTCCTGAAATTTGTGGTTTTGAGGAATTATTTGATGTTGCTTATCTGATATGGAGATACGACGATAAAAATTCAAGCGATATTGCATTTCATTCCTATCGTCGTAAACTCACATCAGGGTCTGCTGATCTTTCAGAGCCGCCACTGCTGGAGGACATTTTTTGTCCAACAAGGTGGAAATGATGTGATGTAGTTGTTCTGCTTAAATCATTTCCAATGACGTTGGGCGGAAAAATGGCCCCAGTCCTTCGGGGTGTGGCAACTATGAAAATCATGACACCACAATAATAACAGCGAGAGAAAACTATGAAAAAAGAAACTATTTGTCTGCACGAAGGTTATGAAACCGATCCCACTACAAAATCCTGCGCGGTGCCGATCTATCAAACTGTCGCATATGAATTTGATAATGCCCAGCATGGTGCCGATTTATTTAATCTGGATGTCCCGGGTAATATTTACAGTCGTATTATGAATCCCACCTGGGATGTATTGGAAAAGCGAGTCGCGGCGTTGGAAGGGGGGCTGGCTGCATTGGCAACTTCAGCAGGAAGTGCTGCTATTCATTATGCCATCCTTACCATTGCTGAAGCGGGCGATAATATTGTAACCACACCGCAATTGTATGGTGGAACCTATACCTTATTTGCTCATATGCTTCCCAAAATGGGAATTGAGGTACGCTTTGCCCCCACTGACCAGGCAGCCGATCTTGAAAAACTGATTGATAGCAAAACCAAAGCGGTTTTCTGCGAATCAATCGGGAATCCGGCCGGTAATATTGTGGATATTGAACCCATTGCGACAATGGCACATAAACACGGTGTTCCAGTGATTGTTGATAACACCGTCGCAACGCCGGTTTTGCTTAATCCCATTGAATACGGTGCAGATATTGTTGTGCATTCCCTGACTAAATACATGGGTGGTCATGGCACAACGCTAGGCGGTATTATCGTTGATTCGGGCAAGTTTCCCTGGGCCAAACACAAAGAAAGATTTCCGGTATTAAATCAACCCGAACCTGCCTATCATGGAGTGGTATATACCGAGCAATTCGCTGAAGCTGCCTTTATTGCCAGAGCGCGGACCGTACCTTTACGGAATACCGGTTCCGCATTGTCACCGATGAATGCTTTTCTATTATTACAGGGTATTGAAACGTTATCGTTGCGTATGGAACGACATTGTGAAAATGCCATTGCTGTCGCTAGATATCTGCAACAGCATCCCAAAGTTGATTGGGTGAACTATGCCGGACTGGAAGGGGATAAGTACTTCGATCTTGCACAGAAATATTTTAATGGTAAGCCTTCATCGATTCTGACCTTTGGCATTAAAGGTGGCTTTGATAATGGCGTGAAATTCTATGATGCATTGAAGTTGGTCAAACGACTGGTGAATATCGGTGATACCAAGTCACTGGCCTGTCATCCGGCTTCGACCACACATCGTCAGCTGGAAGAAGCCGAACTCAAAGCCGCGGGAGTTACACCGGAAATGCTTCGCTTATGTATTGGTATTGAACATATCAATGACATTATTGATGATCTGGAACAGGCCTTTGCAGCCGTTTGATTGGACGATCCCGGCTCGATTAATCAAGCCGGGATATTTTCTAGATAAGTTTCCAGTGGATGGTGTCACCGGCACGCATCGGTATCAGTGTTTCATCTGCGAAATCCAACGTGTCGGGAACCTGCCAGTCCGTTCTTTTTAAGGTGATTTTTTGTTCATTTCTCGGCAGGCCATAAAAATCTGCACCGTAAAAGCTGGCAAATCCTTCAAGTTTATCCAGAGATTCATAGTTGTCGAATACTTCGGCATATAGCTCTATGGCCGCATGAGCGCTGTAGATGCCCGCGCAACCACAAGCATTTTCTTTACTGTCTCGAGTATGTGGCGCACTGTCGGTACCCAGAAAGTATTTTGGGTTACTGCTGGTTGCGGCAGCAATCAATGCTTTCTGATGGGTATTCCGTTTCAGTACCGGCAGGCAGAAATGGTGAGGCCGAATCCCACCCACCAGCATATCGTTGCGATTTAGCAGTAAATGATGGGGCGTTATAGTCGCTGCCACAAAGTTGCTGGCCTGAGCGACAAAGTCTGCAGCATCTTTGGTCGTGATATGTTCAAAAACAATTTTCAGTTCCGGAAAGTCTCTTAACAGTGGAATCAGTTTTTCGTCAATGAAGGCTTTTTCACGATCAAAAATATCGGTTTCGTGATGAGTCACCTCACCATGCAATAATAATGGCATACCTGCCTTTTGCATTGTTTCCAGAGTTTTATAACAATTACTGATGTCCGTTACGCCAGCATCTGAATTTGTTGTTGCACCTGCCGGGTAAAGCTTGACGGCTTTAATGAATCCAGCTTGATTGGCCGCAACAATATCTTCGGGAGTCGTATTATCAGTCAGATATAAGGTCATCAATGGCTCAAAGTCAGAGTGTGCTGGACGAGCTTCAAGGATGCGTTGTCGATAAGCAGTTGCCTTTTCTACGTTGGTCACTGGAGGACGCAGGTTAGGCATAATAATTGCGCGTTTGAAACATCTTGCACTATCTGTAACAGTACGCTTTAAGGCATTATTATCGCGCAAGTGGAGATGCCAATCATCAGGCTGGCTAATGGTAATTGAATTTAATGCTGTTTTTTTCATAAAGCAGATTATGCCATAGCTCTCTAGCTTTGCAGTTGAAAAGTTGTTTCTGACAAATCAGCGATACTGCATCAGAAGGCGGTTTTTCTTGACCTTGACGGGCATTCACAGTAACTTTACCCGTTTGATATTTTGAAGCAGATCGCGTTAGCGATACGAGAGAGGAAGACGTGGAATTAAGCGGCGCCGAGATTCTGGTCCATTGTCTAAAAGACGAAGGGGTTGAGTATTTGTTTGGCTATCCGGGTGGTGCAGTGCTGCATAT
>JGI24662J20072_1000022_pt1 | contig 87399 bp, 80 predicted proteins | sample MalvirmetaMSP146_FD_20072 | JGI IMG/M metagenome (IMG submission 20072) | reverse complement strand
CATTTCGCCGATTGGTCCATGCTTCAGGTCGATAGTCTGGATTTTTCTGTCGTCATCAACGCGATGCAAGCGTGATGTGATGCGATTTTACCAAGAGCGGCGGTGCCAAGGCGCTGCCGCTCTTGTTCTTTGATGCCAGCGCACCTACTTTCACGCTGTGCAACGAAAGGCCCCCTTATGACATCCCTGTTTCAGATCCTGATGCTTCTGCTGAACATCGTTTGGTTCATCATCATCGCGCATGTCATCATGAGCTGGCTGATTAATTTTCAGGTTTTAAATCTTCGTCAACCTTTGGTGGCGCAAGTTTGGGATGGGCTGAATCGCTTGTTGGAGCCTGTTTATGGCCGGGTCCGCAGCTTTCTGCCGCAAATGGGCGGGCTTGATCTGGCACCGCTGGTCGTTCTGATCGCCGTTGCCGTTCTGCGTATCCTGCTGATCAACAACGCCGCGCTGTTCTACTGATCGGGCGGCTGCTGGGGGCAAAGACCCCGCCGGACGCACGGGCAGGGATTGTTCCCCGCCCGCGACTATGAGATTCTGCAAACTGCAGGTTAGATACAGTTGGGTTTTTCATGTCAGGCGCTGCCACGCTACTTCGTGATGTCTTTGGATTTGACGGGTTCCGCCCCGGCCAACAAGAGATCGTAGAGGCCGTTACCGCCGGCGAAAACACATTGGCCATCATGCCCACGGGTGGTGGTAAATCTCTTTGTTTCCAAATGCCTGCACTTTTGCGCGACGGGGTGACGGTGGTGATATCGCCGTTGATTGCGCTGATGCGCGATCAGGTCCGCGCGCTGCAAGAGCTTGGCGTCGGGGCGGGGGCGCTGACCTCTGGCAATACGCCCGAGGAAACCGATGCCGTGTGGGAAGGGCTTGAGGCCGGAACGCTCAAGCTGCTCTATATGGCCCCCGAACGGCTCGCTGCGGGGTCGGTTACGGGCATGCTCAAACGGGTTGGCGTATCGCTGATCGCCGTGGACGAGGCGCATTGCGTCAGCCAGTGGGGCCATGATTTCCGCCCCGATTACCTGCGCATCGGCGAATTGCGTCGCACGCTTGACGTTCCGCTGGCCGCGTTCACCGCAACGGCGGACACGGAAACCCAAGCCGAGATCGTTCAGAAACTATTCGACGGTGTCCCCCCGCGCGCCTTCCTGCGCGGGTTCGACCGGCCCAATATCCATCTGGCTTTTGCAGCCAAAAACGGGCCGCGCGCGCAGATACTGAACTTTGCGTCAGGGCGTAGGGGGCAGTCGGGCATCGTCTATTGCGGAACGCGGGCCAAGACCGAAGGGCTGGCCAAAGCGTTGCGCGACGACGGACATCTGGCATTGCATTATCATGGTGGGATGGAGGCGGACGACCGCCGCACCGCCGAACGCCGTTTCCAGCAGGAAGACGGGCTGATTGTAGTGGCGACAGTGGCCTTTGGTATGGGCATCGACAAGCCGGATATCCGCTGGGTAGCCCACGCCGATCTGCCCAAATCCATCGAAGCATACTACCAGGAAATCGGGCGCGCGGGTCGCGATGGTGCGCCGGCCGAGACGCTGACGTTGTTCGGCCCTGATGATATCCGTTTGCGCCGCAGCCAGATCGACGAAGGGCTCGCCCCGCCGGAACGGCGCGCCGCTGATCATGCACGGCTGAACGCGCTGCTGGGGCTGGCCGAAGCATTGGCGTGTCGCCGTGCGAACCTGTTGAAATACTTTGACGAAACCGATGTCACCTGTGGCAATTGCGACCTTTGCGATACGCCTGTCGATGTGTTTGACGGGACCACCGCCGTGCGCAAAGCGCTGTCGGCGATGCTGCGCACCGAGGAATGGTTTGGCGCAGGCCATCTGATCGACATCCTGCTGGGCAATGAAACCGATAAAATCCGTGAACGCGGGCACAGCGATTTACCGACCTATGGCGTGGGCAGGGAATATGACAAACGCGAATGGCAGGCGGTGTTCCGGCAAATGATGGGGCACGATCTGGTGCGCCCCGATGCCGCACGTCACGGTGCGCTGCGCATGACCGATGCCGCATTGCCAATCCTGCGCGGTGAGGCGTCGATCTCTCTGCGTCGGGACAGTATCCGCGCCGCCGCATCGCAGCGCCGTCCTGCGGTCAAGGCGATGGTCAGCGACGAGGATGCGCCGCTGCTCTCTGCGCTCAAGGCGAAACGACGCGGGCTGGCAGAAGCCGCCAAAGTGCCCGCCTATATCATTTTTAACGACCGCACCCTGATCGAGATGGCCGAGAAACGTCCGGATACACTGGACGCTATGGCCCGTATCGGCGGGGTGGGGGCCAAAAAGCTCGAGAATTTTGGCGATGCGTTTCTAGAGGTGATCAACGGGGCCGCCGCCGAGATGCACCCGACGCGGCGCAAGCTGGCGGGGCGCGCGGCAGGATCGGTGTTCGATCAACTGCGCGAAGTGCAAACCACCTTGTCTCGCGGGGCGGATGGTGGCGAAAAACCGTTGAGCTGCTCGACCTCGCTGCTGGCAAAAGTGGCGCAGCTGCACGCGCCAAACCTTGATGCCATCGAACGCATTTTGGGCGAGAAACGCGCCGAAAGGTTTGGCCCCGCATTTCTGGACGTTTTGCAACAAGCGGGCTAGCTCTTGCTGCGACCAAAAAAGGAAAATCCATGCTGACCGTTATCTCTCCCGCCAAGAAAATGGACTGGACCCCGCGCGACGTCGCTATGACGACGCCCGACCTGCAGGAAGATGCGGTCGCCTTGGTCAAGGTGGCCCGCGGGCTGAGCGTTGGTGATCTGCAATCATTGATGCAGCTGAGCGAGAAACTGGCCAAGCTGAACCGCGACCGTTTCGCCGCGTTCGAGGAAAATCCGTCCCCCGATGTTGTGCGCCCCGCTGCCTTTGCCTTTGCTGGTGACACCTATCAGGGGTTGGAAGCGACCAGCCTGGATCCTGATGAACTGGATTATGCCCAAGATCACCTGCGCATTCTGTCGGGGCTTTATGGTGTGCTGCGACCCTTGGATGCCATTCAGGCCTACCGGCTTGAGATGGGCAGCCGATTGAAAACGCCGCAGGGCAAATCGCTGTACGACTATTGGGGCGCGCGTCTGTCCGAAGCGTTGAACGAACAGGCGGAACAGACCAATAGCAAGGCGTTGGTGAATTGTGCCAGTCAGGAATATTTCGGCGCGGTCGACCTTAAGGCGCTGGTGCCGACGGTTGTGACACCACAGTTCATGGAAGATAAATCGGACGGCAAAGGGCCCAAGATTGTCAGCTTTTACGCCAAGAAAGCCCGCGGCGCGATGGCGCGTTTCGTAGTGCAGAACCGCCTTACCGACGCCGAGGCGATCAAGGATTTCGATATCGGCGGATACGCATGGCAGAAAGAGCTGTCGACGCCGGAAAAACCTGTATTTGTAAGGCCCTATCCCACCAACTGACCCTCCAGCGGGAAAGCCGCGTTGGGGCAGTAACGGTTAAGGAGCGCCACAAGCTCCGCCTTGCGCAAGGGTTTGGTGAGGAAATGATCCAGCCCGGCGGCGAGTATTCTTTCCTTTTCGTCCTGAATGGCATGCGCTGTCAGCGCGACAATCGGGCAGCTGCTCGCCCCGTCTTCCAGCGCACGAATGGCGGCGGCGGCGTCTTTTCCATTCATCTTGGGCATAGAAATGTCCATGAACACCAGATCGGGCCGGAAGGTTTCAAACAGCGCAACTGCCTCTTGCCCGTTGGTGGCAAGTTGCAGGTCGATGTTCAGCCGTTGCAGCATCTTTCGAAGCACCAGACGATTGGTCTTATTGTCCTCGGCCGCCAAGACCCGCATCGGGCGGGTACCAACAGGCACCGGCTGCATCGTTGACACCTCGGCCAGCAGCTCGGTGACACTAATCGGGTTCTTCATGATCCGGCGCACGCTCGTATCTTCCATACTATCTCGAATTTTGTCGGGCGTCTGACTGTACAGGATTACCTCGGTCGCGGGGTCGGAGACGTGCACCGCGCGGGCAAATTCGATCCCGTCCATATCGGGCAGCGTGTCGTCGACAAGCAGCAGATCAATACTGCCGTCCAGCGCGGCCAGCCCCTCTGAGCCGGTGCCACAGGACGTCACGCGCACACCGATATGTTCCAGATTGCGCTGCAAGATCGATCGGCAGATCGTTTCCCTTTCGACAATCAGGACATGGCGCAGGAAGGGGGGGCGCTTAAGCGGTGGCGCGGCACTGTCCTCTTGGGCCTTCAGGGGCAGTTCGAAGCCGAAGCACGACCCAACCCCATGCTCTGACGTGACCCAAATCTCGCCCCCCATCAGTTGTACCAGACGTTGGCAGATAGCGAGCCCCAGTCCCGTCCCCTCTGCATTGGGGCTGGGGTCACTGCTGGCTTGGGTGAATTCCCCCATGATATGTTCAATCATGTCCGGCGGGATGCCGATGCCCGTATCCTCGATAGAGATTTTGATCAGCACGTTGCCAGCGCCCGCGTCGGGCAGCCCCGTGGCGCGGATCAGGATATGCCCGTTTTGCGTAAACTTAACAGCATTTCCCACCAGATTGGTAAGCACTTGCCTAATGCGCCCTGCATCGCCGACCAGCTTGCGCGGCAGGAACAGGTCGTAATCCAGCGCGAGGTCCAGCCCCTTTTGCACCGCAAGGGGCTGTAAAAGCAGCAGTACCTCTTGGAAGACACGTTCCAGATCAAAGGGGGCGGGGTGGATGCTCAGCCGGTTTGCCTCGATGCGCGAGAAATCCAGAACGTCGTTGATGATGACCAGCAACGCTTCGCCAGAGGTCTTTATGGTGTCGACATATAGGCGTTGGTCTTGGGTCAGCGCGGTATCGCCAAGCACCTCCGTCATGCCTACGATCCCGTTCATCGGTGTGCGGATTTCGTGGCTCATCTTGGCAAGGAAAAGCGATTTCGCGCTGTTGGCTGCCTCGGCCGTGGCGCGGGCATCGACGAGCTTGCGTTGGTATTCCACGGTTTCGGTAATGTCGCGGGCGAGCGATACGATATCGCCGCCTTTTCCCCTTTGATCGACAATCTTGATATATGCGCCATTCCAGAGCTTTATGATGATGGGTGCCGGGGCCTTTTGCTGCGATCGCAGGAGCATCTTGGCGCGCCATTCCTCTGGCGTGCGGCGCCCGATGTTTACGATCCCCTCATCGGTGAGCACGCGAAGGATGGTAGAATAGCTGACACCCGGACGGATGGCATCAATACCGTCGAACACGGCCAGATAAGACCGATTGGCCATGATCATTTCATTGTCTTTGTTGAAAAAGGCAAAGCCGTCGTGGATGGTTTCGACCGAATGCCATAGCCGGCGTTGGGTCAGTTCGATCTGTTCCCGCGCGGCACATAGATCGGACATCACCCGTTTGTTTTCGCCGCGGATGTTTTCAACCTCCGCCCGTGTTTCAGAAATCTCGACAGAGACATTTTGCGCGTGGTCATCCAGCTTGCGGTAAGCGGCACAAAGCTCTGCCTGGGTTTGTTCAAGCAGCGCTTCCACCTCTGCGCGGCGGCGTTGTTCATGGGCAAGCTGGTCAGCTGGTTTCATCCAAAGCTCCGAATCCCTCCTATCGGGGGGATCATGGGGGGCTTGGGGTGAACAACAGCTTAAGCGTTGCGTGATTTATCAGGCGGTGGCGTTGTTTTTAAGGTTAACGTCGCCCTTCGCGCAGCCATGCTGCAAGGATCAGGGCGCTGCCCAGCAAAAGGACGAGCCACGCGGGCAGGATCGGCATCTGTCGCACGTCACGTGTTTCGTAGGCGTTGCGAGGGGTCAGCCCGATCCATCCACGTCCGGCTGCAGGGCGCCCGACACGTATGTCGCGGATGCGGGGCAGGCCGTCTTCGATCCGCGCGACACCACCGCGCAGGGGCGCAAGTACGGGGGCGAGGGTTTCGTCGCTTGCAATCGTTTCCACAAACTCCCGCGGGGCGGCGGGGCCCAAACCGATCACCGCGCTTTGGTCGCCATTTTCCAGCCGGTAAAGGCCAATCTCGGGGCCTTCGTAAACCCCTTCGAAGACACCCGGCGTGGCTGGCGAAAGCGTGATCTCTGCCGTGCTGCCATCGGGGTTGGTCAGGGTGACAGGCGGGATGTCGTCCCCCAGCGTGCGACGGGTGATGCGCATGGTCTGGCCTTCGGCTGTGGCGGTCAGGGCCTCTTCCTCAAGCTCGGGTTCTTTCATCATCCAGTGGGCCAAGCGTCGCAACAGCTCTAGCTGCGGGCCGCCACCTTCATAGCCACGGTTCCACAGCCACGCATGATCAGACGCCATGAGCGCAACGCGCCCTTCTTCCACACGGTTCAGGATCAGCAGCGGTCGGTCATCTTCGCCGGTCATCACCACATGGCCCAAGGGATCGGCCACGTCGATCTGCCGCAGCCAGCGTCCCCATGTTTCCTGTTCGGGCAAGCCGCTGGTTACCGGATGACGGTGCCCCAGCTCGGACACCAGCGGGCGGTAGGGCTGTTCGATCACCCGTGCGGTCGGCGTGGCGGGCAAGACCTCTCCGAGGGGGGAACGGTAGATGCTGTCGGCGCTGGCGAAATCCGCCCCGGCAGCGACCAGCACAGCACCCCCGCCGCGCACATAATTCGCGACGTTTTCAAGATATAGCGACGGCAGGATGCCGCGGCGTTTGTAGCGGTCAAAGATGATCAGATCGAAATCCTCGATCTTTTCCATGAACAACTCGCGGGTGGGAAAGGCGATCAGCGAAAGTTCGTCCACCGGCACGCCATCCTGTTTTTCCGGCGGGCGCAGGATCGTGAAATGCACCAGATCGACAGAGCTGTCGGATTTTAGCAAATTGCGCCACGTACGCCCGCCCTGATGCGGCTCCCCGCTGACGAGAAGCACCCGCAGGCGGTCGCGCACCCCGTTGATCTGGATCAGCGCGGCATTGTTGCGGTCGGTCAGCTCTCCTTCGGCCTCGGGCAACGAGAACCGGATCACATTGCGCCCGCCGTGGGGTAGGGTCACGGGCAGATCCAGATCTTGCCCCACGGGCACGCGGAAGGTCTGCGGCGGCTCCCCATCGACCGAGATTTCAAGCGGGGCCAGCGCGTCTTTTCGCGGGGCGGCCCCAAGGTCGTCGATGCGCAGGGTCAGGGTCACGGGTTCGCCGATGATGGCAAAGGCAGGGGCGTTGCGGACGGACAGGCGGCGATCCCAATCGCTTTGCTTTCCGGTCATCAACAGATGCATCGGTGCCGGCAGATCGACGGGCAGGTCGGCGTCGTGAATGCGCCCGTCGCTGAGCGCAAGGATGCCTGCGATCCGGGCGCGCGGCTCTTCGGCAAGCACCTCTGACAGGGCGGTCATCAGCTGCGTGCCGCTATCACCCTCCCCATCGGGCACGGTCACGCGGCGCAGTTCCGTATTCTCGCGCGCGGTGATCTGTGCTGCCAACGTCTCTGCGGCGGCGGCGGTTTGTGCGGGCCGGACTGCGAGGGACTGGCTGGCGCTTTCGTCTTCCAGCATCACGACGATATCGGTGAGCGGCGCGCGGTCTTCCTGCTGCACGGAGGGGCCAGAAAGCGCCGCCAGAACGACGAGCATCGCTGCCCCCCGCAGCGCCCAGCCTTGCAACCCGCGCAGCACCGCCAAGGCAACGGCCACCAGCGCCAGTGCGGCAACGCCCCATAAGATCGGTAGCGGGATCAGCGGGTCGAAGATGATGGTCGATGTCATTGGCCCAACCTGTCCAGCAGCGCAGGCACATGCACCTGATCGGATTTATAGTTGCCGGTCAGCACATGCATGACCAGATTGACGCCGAACCGGTAGGCCAGCTCGCGCTGACGTTCCCCGGCGAAACCGCGCCCGATAGGCACCATCGGCGCGCCGTTCGACGACACCGCCCAGGCCGCAGCCCAGTCATTGCCACCGATGACAACCGGGCTCACCCCGTCATTCAGATTGCGGAACGGCATCCCCTCTACCTGTTCTGCATCGGGGGGCGATGCCTCTACCCACAGATCGCGCCCGCTGTGCCGTCCGGGGAAGTCCTGCAGCAGATAGAACGTGCGGGTCAGCACGTGATCCGCAGGCAAGGGTTCAAGCGGGGGAATGTCCAGCGGCGCGGCGAGGTCTTGTAGCTTGCGCCCATTGGGGCTGGCGGCCCCGAAGCCCGCGATATTCGCGTCACGTGTGTCGAACAGGATCATCCCGCCGGAGCGCAGATAGTCGTTCAGCTTGCGATAGGCCGCATCCGATGGGCGGGGCTGATCGGGGGTGATGGGCCAGTATAGCATGGGGAAGAAAGCAAGCTCATCCCGCTCCAGATCCACACCGATGGGGTTGGCAGGTTCGACCGAGGTGCGGAAATAAAGCGTATCCGACAACCCGCGCAAGCCGGCATCCGACATCTCGTCAACGGACGCGTTGCCGGTGATCACATAGGCCAGCGTCATCTCCGCCGTGGCGTTCAGGGCAAAGCTGTCGTCCGCCTGCGCATCGGCCTGCGTCGGTGCATAGATCAGCGCCGCAAGGATCAGCCCTGCGGCATTGCTGTGCTTGAGCAGCCGCCCGGACAAGGACAGCGACGCGATGACATCAGCGAGCAGCAGCAGGATCGACAGGGACAACAGCCAACCGGCAAGCGGCTGTTCATCGGCCACATCAAGCCCACGTACTGGCACATCCGCTGGCCATGCCGCGGGGGGCAGGGTGGTATCTGCAACCACCACATTGCGCGCAATACGCCGATCGCCAGAGGCATAGACCCCCGGTTGCAGGTCTGGGCCCGCAGGCGCGGCCATCAGATCAGCCCCGTCCACACCGGGCAGCGTACCCGCGTCAGACAGTGTACCAAACCCGTCCATCACGCGCAGGGGCGTCCACGTCGTGCCTTGTAGGTCCGAAGCCTCGATACCGGCGGAAGATGAAGAAATCGCTAACCGTTCCATCATCTGCACAAACAGCCCCGACAGCGGCAACGTCGACCACTCGGCCGTGGCTGTCACGTGAAACAATACGATCTGCCCCTGTCCTACCTGCTTCCGGGTGACCAGCGGGGTGCCATCGCTCAGCGATGCGATCACACGCTCTGCCAGTGTCGGGTCGGGCTGCGCGACGACCTGGGCCGAGACGGTCACATCCTGCGGTATCTCTAACCCGTAGAAAGGAGAGGACTCGCGGAAGCTGTCCAGCGTTTTCGGGGCGCCCCAGCTCATTGCGCCGCCGACACTGCGGCCACCGGCACGCAGGCGCACAGGCATCAGCGGGTCTTCGGTATCTCGGCTGATGTCGCTGGCAGCGATGCGTGGACCGGCGAAACGCACCAACATGCCACCAGCTTCGATCCAGTCGATCAAGGGGGCCTGCTCTGCCTCCGATAGGGTTGCGATATCGGCCAGCACGATCACATCGGGGTTTGCGGGCAGCACATCGCCAATTCCCCCCTCAATCAGATCGGCGGCGGGGGCCAAGGCCTGTTCGATGTAGTGCAGGGGGGACAGCAGCTCCAGCCCCTCGCGGTTTTCGCGTCCGGCGATCAGCCCAACCTCGCGCCGCCGCAATGCATCATCCACCAGCGTCGTCGCCCCGGCGGAGCGTTGGCCCGCGATGTCGAAACGCGTGATCCGCGCGCGCAGCTCTGCGGGCAGGGACAGGGCCGCGCTGGCCTGCGTTGATCCTGCGTCGAATGTGGCCGGAACGCTGGCGAGGACGCGGATATTGCCCGCGGGATCACGGCCCTGCGCCGTGATGGTCACCGACCGCTCGGCACCAGCGAGGGCGCGCTTGGCGGTCAGTGTAATCGCCCCGTCCTCATAGGTCGCGGGGGCCAGTGCCAGTACGTCTGCACCAGTCTGATAGACCTCGACGCTGCCCTTGCCCTGAAGCGCATCAAGCATCGCGTTGCGCCCGGCATAGGCTAGCCCGTCGCTGAACCACAGGGTATCGAAACCGCCAAGCGTGTCCGCGATCTCTATCGCGCGGTCAATGTCGGCGGGGGAGGGCTGCCAAGGGGCGGGATCAAACCCGGCCAGACGGCTGCGCCATGCGTCAGCGGATTGAAAGGCGGGTGCTTCTGGTCGGGTGAGGGTCAGAAAACCGACAGTGCGTCCAGCGCGTGCCGCACGGGTCAACTGCGCCTCTAGCGCTTCGGTTTGCTGTGGCCAACGCGTGGCTCCTGCCCAAGACCCGTCGAGCACGATCAGCAGCGGGCCGGTGCCTTGGGTCTGTTCCTCTTGCGGGTTCAGGATCGGTCCGGCCAGCCCGATGATCAACGCGGCCACCGCCAGCATGCGCAGCAGCAGCAACCACCACGGCGTGCGGTCCGACACGCTTTCATCATCGCTCAACCCAAGCAGCAGCGCCACACCGGGAAAGCGGCGTCGGATCGGCGCAGGCGGCACCGCGCGCAGGATCAGCCACAGGATCGGCAGCGTCAGAAGCGTCAGCAGCATCCACGGCGCGGTAAAGCCGATGCCCCCCAGAACGGTCATGCGGCCCCCCCGCTGCGCGTATCCAGCGCCGTATAGAGCCACAAAAGCGCCGATTGTGCGGTGCTGTCGGTGTGGTGCAGCCCGTATTGCCAGCCAGTCAGGGCACAAAGCTGCCGCAGCTCTGCCTTGCGCGCGGCGAGCCGTTCCAGATAGCGGTCTTTCAGGTCGTTCGCTTTCAAGGTCTCGTGGCGCAGCGTGCCGCCGACGCTTTCAAAGATGGTGCGACCGGTGAAGGGGAAGGCCTCCTCCGAGGGGTCCAGCACATGATATAACACGCCGCGCACCCCGCGGTCCGCCGCCTTGGTCAGCGCGGTGGTCACCCCCGCAAGATCCCCCATGAAGTCAGAGATAAACACAGCCCGTGCATGGGGGATCATGGCGCGATGTTCCGGCGGGGCGTAGTCGGCGGCGTCGTCCTGACACAGGGCTTCGGCAAGGCGCAGGATCTGCGGCCTGCCTGATCGCGGGGGCAGGGCGCTGCCGGTCAGCCCGACCCGTTCACCGCCCCGTTGCAGCAGGATCGCCAGCGCCAACCCGATCAGCCGCGCGCGGTCGCCCTTCTGTTCCAACGCAGCCGTCGAGGCAAAGCGCATGGACGCCCCCTGATCGACCCAAAGCATGACCGACTGCGCGATCTGCCATTCGCGTTCGCGCACGAACTCATGGTCCCCCATGGCCGAACGCCGGTGGTCGATGCTGCGACGGCTATCCCCGGCCTGTGCCGGACGGTATTGCCAGAAATCATCCCCCACCCCTGCGCGTCGACGCCCATGGGCCCCCAGCAGGACTGCACCGGCCAGATGCTCTGCACGGGCCAGCAGCGCGGGCAAACGGGCGGCTTGCTCCTCTGATCGGATGCGAAGGGTGTCAGGGCTGTTCACGCCGCGGCCTTTTTCCCGATCAGGCTGGCAGCGGTTGTGTCAATCAGCGCGGATAGGCTGTCGCCACGAGCGCGCGCCGCGAAGTTCAGCGCCATACGGTGCAGCAACACAGGACGGGCCATATCGATGACATCCTCCGCCGACGGTGCCAGACGCCCCTGCAACAAAGCGCGCGCCCGCACCGTCAGCATCAACGCTTGTGCGGCGCGTGGGCCGGGGCCCCATGCCACGGTATCGCGCACTTGCGGGCTGGCATCAGGCCCGTCAGGGCGGAAGGCGCGGACCAGATCAAGGATCAGCTCGACCACCGATTCACCCACCGGCATCTGCCGCAGCAGCGTTTGCGCGGCCAGTAGCTCTGCCGTGGTAAAAACGGGCGCGGCCTGCGCATCGGTATCCCCTGTGGTGGCCAGCAGAATATCCCGCTCTGTCTCCCGGTCGGGGTAGGCCACATCGATCTGCACCAAAAAGCGGTCAAGCTGGGCCTCGGGCAGCGGGTAGGTGCCTTCTTGTTCAATAGGGTTCTGGGTGGCGAGCACGTGAAACGGATGCCCCAAGGCGCGGTCCTGTCCGGCGACGGTCACGGTCTTTTCCTGCATCGCCTGCAGCAAAGCCGACTGGGTGCGCGGCGAGGCGCGGTTGATCTCGTCCGCCATCAGCAACTGGCAAAAGATCGGCCCCTCGACAAAGCGGAACGCGCGGGTGCCATCGGCGGCGGTGTCCAGCACCTCTGACCCCAGAATATCGGCAGGCATCAAATCGGGCGTGAACTGAACCCGATTGCCATCCAGCCCCATTACCGTGCTCAGCGTTTCGACCAGCCGCGTCTTGCCCAGACCCGGCAAACCGATCAGCAGCCCGTGGCCACCGCAGAGCAGGGCCGTCAGCGTCAGATCAACGACCCGTTGCTGCCCGATGAAACGCCGGTTGATCGAGGCCTTCGCCTCGGCCAGCTTTTCGCCAAGCGTCTCGATTTCTGCTACCATATCGCGGGCTTGGGTCATGACTTTTGCGTCCTCGGGATTATATCAGTTAGATGTAAGTGTATCGTGTGAACAGGAAATGGCAAAAGCAATGAGTGGACAAAAAACCGTGACCCCGACAGCAGAAAGCCTTGCCGCCTCTGTTTCCGCCGCCAAAACACGCGGATTGCCGCCGGTTGAAAAGTGGAACCCCCCGTTTTGCGGCGATCTGGACATGGAGATCAAACGCGACGGCACCTGGTTCTACCAAGGCACCCCCATCGGACGCATCGGGCTGGTAAAGCTGTTCGCATCGATTCTGATCCGCGAAGAAGATGATTATTTCCTTGTGACGCCGGTTGAAAAGGTCGGCATCAAGGTCGAGGACGCCCCCTTTGTCGCCATCGATTTCGAGGCCGAAGGCAGTGGCACCGACCAGAGGCTGACCTTCCAGACCAATCTGGAAGACATCGCCGTCGCCGGCCCCGATCTGCCTATCCGAGTTGAGCGCGACCCAGAAGATGGTGAACCCGCGCCCTACGTCCGGATCCGCCGCAACCTGGAGGCGCTGATCGACCGCAAAAGCTTTTACCGACTGGTCGAGCTTGGCGTGCATCACGACGGCTGGTTCGGCGTATGGTCGGGCGGCAGATTCTTTGGTATTATCCCCTCGGACGAACTGCCCGATTGATCCTGCCTGCCACAGCGCGACGATAGCGGCCCGAACCGGATGATCCTTCATGAAGCCAGCCGCGAACCTTACTCTGCTGTGGCCCGAGCTGCCCTATCTTGACCGTTTTGCCGCCGCCGCGAAGGCAGGATTTACCGCGGTAGAGGTGCTTTTCCCCTATGATCTGGCCGCCAAAGAGACGCTGCGCGCCTGTGTCGCCAACGGCTTGCAGCTGATCCTGATCAACGCCCCGCCGCCCAATTACACCGGCGGCGCACAGGGCTTTGCCGCGGTGCCCGAACTGGCGGCGCGTTTCCGCGTCGATATCCAGCGGTCGTTTCGATATGCCACCGCGCTCAAGGTCCGCTATCTGCATGTCATGGCGGGCAACGGGCAAGGCGCGCTGGCGCGGCAAACCTTCATCGACAATCTGATCTGGGCGGCTGATATCGCGCCCAAGGGGCTCACCCTGACGGTTGAACCGCTGAACCCCGTCGCGATGCCGGGGTATTTCATGAACGACTACGCGCTTGCCGCCGATGTGCTGCGTGCTGTGAACCGGCCGAACGTCCGGCTGCAGTATGACAGCTACCACGCCCAGATGATCCACGGTGACGCGGTGGCGGTGTTCGAACAATACAAAGACCTGATCGTACATGTGCAGCTTGGCGACGCGCCCGATCGCAGCGCGCCAGGTACGGGTACGGTTGATTTCCCTGCGCTCTTCGCCGCCCTGCGCCGCGCGGGGTATCGCGGATGGGTCAGTGGCGAATATGTCCCCGGCCCACGGACCGAGGACAGCCTCGGCTGGACGACACTCAGCTAGCCGCAGGGGGTACTTCAGAGGCAATTAATGCGCCTCCGCCCAACTCGCCCCGACGCCCGCATCCACGTCAAGCTTCACATCCAGTTTGACCACCGGATCGGCTGCATTCTCCATCACCTGGCGCGCGGCGGCGATCAGATCGTCCTCGGCCCCTTTCTCCACCTCGAACAGCAATTCATCGTGGACCTGCAACAACATGGTGGCGGGCAGATCCTTGATCGCGTCGGGCATGCGGATCATCGCGCGGCGGATCACATCGGCGGCGGTGCCCTGAATCGGCGCGTTGATGGCCGCCCGTTGGGCAAAACCTGCGCGGGGGCCCTTGGCGCTGATCTCGGGCGTGTGGATCTTGCGCCCGAACAGCGTCTGCACAAAGCCATGCTCTTTGGCGAAAGCCTTGGTGTCATTCATATAGGTACGGATGCCGGGGAAACGTTCGAAATAGCGGTCGATGAACCCCTGTGCTTCGGCGCGCGGGATACGCAGGTTGCGCGCCAGACCAAAGCCCGAGATGCCATAGATCACGCCAAAGTTGATCGCCTTGGCCTGACGACGCACGTCCGAGGTCATCTCGTCCAGCGGCACGCCGAACATTTCCGAAGCGGTCAGCGCGTGAATGTCGATGCCGTCCTGAAACGCCTGCTTAAGCTCGGGGATATTTGCGATATGCGCCAGTATCCGCAGCTCGATCTGGGAATAGTCAAGCGCGACCAGCGCCTTGCCCGGCTCTGCGACAAAGGCCTCGCGGATGCGCCGCCCTTCTTCGGACCGGATCGGGATGTTTTGCAGGTTCGGATCGGTCGAAGCCAGCCGCCCGGTCGACGCCCCCGCGATGGAATAGGACGTATGCACACGGCCCGTGTCGGGGTTGATGTGATCCTGCAGCGCGTCGGTATAGGTCGATTTCAGCTTGGACAGCTGCCGCCAGTCCAGCACCCGCGCCGGCAGATCATGTTCTGTCGCGAGGTCCTCAAGCACATCGGCACCGGTGGCATAGGCCCCCGTCTTGCCTTTCTTGCCGCCTTCCAGCCCCATCTCGTCGAACAGGATTTCCCCCAACTGCTTGGGCGAGCCGACGTTGAATTTACGCCCGGCGAGCTCATAGATCTCGTCCTCAAGCCCCGCCATCTTCTGGGCAAAGGCGTTGGACATCCGGCTCAGCGTATCGCGGTCCACCTTCACGCCAGAGCGTTCCATTGCCGCCAAAACAGGCACAAGCGGGCGTTCAAGCGTTTCATAAACCTTCGTCACCCCGACGCGGTGGAGCTGGGGTTTGAACAATTGCCACAGCCGCAGAGTGATATCCGCATCCTCGGCGGCATATTTCACCGCATCGTCGAGCGGCACCTTATCAAAGGTGATGGCCGATTTGCCTGTCCCCAGCAGCGGCTTGATCGGGATCGGTGTATGCGACAGATAGCGTTCAGACAGCGTGTCCATGCCGTGGCCGTGCAGCCCGGCGTGCATCGCGTAAGACAGCAGCATCGTGTCGTCGATGGGCGCGACGTTGATCCCCAGCTGAGCGAAAATCTTGCTGTCGTATTTCATGTTCTGCCCGATCTTGAGGATCGAGGGATCCTCCAGCATCGGGGTCAGCAGGCGCAGCGCCTCTTCGGTAGGGATCTGCCCCTCGGCCAGATCATCACTCCCGAACAGATCGTCGCTGCCGCGCGCCTTGTGGATGAGCGGGATGTAGCAGGCCTTGCCCGGTTCGACACAGAGCGAAACGCCGACAAGCTGCGCGACCATATCGTCCAGCCCGGTGGTTTCTGTATCGACGGCGACATAGCCGAATTCATAGATACGGTCGATCCAGGCCTGCAGCGCCGCTGTGTCACTGACGTGTTCATAGAGCTCTGCATCAAAGGGCACATCCGCCACGGCCGGGGCATCGGCGGCGACCGGTGCCTCAGCGATGGTGGGGGCCTCTTTCCCCAGCACCTCGGCCACACGTTTGGACAGGGTGCGAAACTCCATCTCGGCCAGAAAGCCCAGCAGTTGATCTGCATCAGGGTCGCGCACCTCAAGATCGTCAAGGGTGAAGTCCAGCGGCGTGTTTTCGTCCAGCTTGACCAGATCACGGGACAGGCGGATCTGGTCGGCATGGTCGATCAGGGTCTGGCGCCGCTTGGGCTGCTTGATCTCGCCCGCGCGCTCCAGCAGCGCATCGAGATCACCATATTCGTTGATCAGCAAAGCCGCAGTCTTGATCCCGATCCCGGGTGCCCCGGGGACGTTATCGACAGAGTCGCCCGCCAGCGCCTGCACATCCACCACACGATCGGGATAGACGCCGAATTTCTCGAACACACCGTCGCGGTCGATGCTCTTGTTTTTCATCGCATCCAGCATTTCAACACCGCCGCCGACCAGCTGCATCAGATCCTTGTCCGAACTGATGATGGTGCAGCGGCCACCTGCGGCGCGTGCCTGTACGGCGAGCGTGGCAATGATGTCGTCCGCCTCGAAACCTTCCTTTTCCTTGCAGGCGATGTTGAACGCTTCGGTGGCGGTACGGGTCAGCGGGATCTGCGGGCGCAGGTCTTCGGGCATGGCCTCGCGGTTGGCCTTGTATTTGTCGTACATGTCGTTGCGGAAAGTATGGCTGCCCTTGTCAAAGATCACGGCCACATGGGTCGGTGCATCCGGCCCTGTGTTGCCTTCGACATAGCGGTGCAACATGTTGCAAAAACCCGCCACCGCCCCAATCGGCAGCCCATCCGACTTGCGCGTCAGCGGTGGCAGCGCGTGATAGGCGCGGAAAATAAACGCCGACCCGTCGATCAGATGCAGATGGTGACCTTTGCCAAATGTGCCGGACATGTCGGTGCTCCTCTTTCAGACAAGCTTTCTTGTGCCACGAAGCCGGCAAACTCTCCAGCGGCCAATTGCCCGTGACCGGCTTCATTTTGCCAAATAAACTCCCCGCGGAGCGTCCCTGCCTAGCGGGGCTCGCTTTGGTAAAGGCGCCAGGAGAGGCTCACTGACAAGGGGAGCGGCGTCCAGCGTCCGAACCGCAGCCCTGCCGCGCGGAGTTGGTCGCCGATCCAGACGTTGCAGGTGCGCAGGATGCTAAAGCGTCCCTTGGCGGCAAAGAATCCATCGGTGGCGGTATACCCATCCACATCCACACGTTGAGGCAGCCCGTCAGGGCCGGGGTCAAGCGCCGACCAGACATTCGCGACCAGCCTGCGGTACGCGCCTTCGGTCATCGTCACGGTCCGGCGTTTGGCGGTCGGGGCGATGGGGCCAATGACATCAATCCGCAGCACCGCGTCATCGCCGATAATCCCGCGCCAGACATTGCCGGGTTTCAATTCGCGATAGGTGGGGGTTTCCGTATAAAACTTGCGCGCCCCCCATCCGATGACAAGCCACCGCGCATCGGGGTGCGATAGCGGCAGACCCCGCGTCTCGAGCGCGGCAAACCGCGGGCCCGAGATATCATCAATCGGGATCAGCAGATCATAGTGGATGGGTCCGTGGACCAGCAGCACCTCGCGCGTCGGCACCGCGCGCGGTTCATCAAAGGCAGGAGCGGCCCAGAGGGCACCGATCACTGCGGCAAGCACAAAGCACGCGGGCAAAAGCGCAAGCGCGCCCAGCCATCGTAACGCTTTGGTCAGACCTTGCCCTCAAACTCGGCGTGGATGAACTTGCAGTCGCAGTACCCACATTCGACCCAGCCCTTGTCTTGCGGGATTTGCAGCCAGACGCGCGGGTGCCCCAAGGCGCCTTCGCTGCCGTCACAGGCGACGCGCCAGGTGTTCACAATGCGGGTTTCCGGTGCTTGGGATGTCATGCTGTCGTCCTTGGCTTTGATGCGCCCATCTTATGACCAAACCGCGCAGGCAGGGCAAGGGTGCGCCGTGTGATTTGGCCGCCCTCTGCTTACAAGTTTGTAAACTGCGTTGAATTAGGTTCACCATCGGCGACAGAGCCGCTAAAAGACGGAAAACCACTGTAAACCTGCGGAGCGGTCTCAGGATGAACACCCCAAAACCTGTCGTATTGTGCATTCTGGATGGGTGGGGCCTGCGCGATGACCCTCAGGGCAACGCGCCCCTTCTGGCAAAGACCCCGCATATCGACCGGATCATGCAAAGCTGCCCTTCGGCGACGCTGACCACTTTCGGGCCTGATGTGGGGCTGCCACAGGGGCAGATGGGCAACTCCGAGGTGGGGCATACCAATATCGGGGCTGGTCGTGTCGTCGCGATGGATCTGGGACAGATCGATCTTGCGATCGAGGAAGGCGCGTTTGCCACCCATCAACCGTTGCTGGACTTTGTCGAGACGCTGAAACAGACTGGCGGCACGGCGCATGTGATGGGGCTTGTCTCTGATGGCGGGGTGCATGGGCACCTGACGCATATGATTGCCGCGGTGCGTGCGCTGCGGGCGCAGGGTATTCCGGTGGTGATCCATGCGCTGACCGACGGGCGCGATGTCGCGCCGCGCTCGGCCTTGGGCTATTTCGAGACGCTGCAAGCCGCCTTGCCCGACGGGGCGCGTATCGCGACCGTCTCGGGGCGTTATTACGCGATGGACCGTGACAACCGCTGGGACCGCGTTGCCAAAGCCTATGAGGCGATCGTGCAGGGCAAGGGCAGTGCCGCCCCAACCGCCCGCGATGCGGTGAATGATGCCTATGGTCTTGACGAAAACGATGAATTTATCACGCCCACGGTGTTGGAGGGCTACACCGGCGTACAGGACGGCGATGGGATCTTCTGCCTGAATTTCCGCGCCGACCGCGCGCGCGAAATCATGTCGGCGCTTGCGGATCCGGAGTTTGACGCCTTCGACACAGGCGCGCGGCCTACGTGGTCTGCGGTGATGGGCATGGCGGAATATTCCGACGCGCATGGGGCGTTCATGACCACCATGTACCCCAAGCCCGAGATCGTGAACACGCTTGGCGCATGGGTCGCACAGCACGGCCTGCGGCAGTTCCGCTTGGCCGAGACAGAGAAATACCCGCATGTGACGTTCTTTCTGAACGGGGGCGAGGAAACACCCACAACGGGCGAGGACCGCTATATGCCCAAGTCGCCGAATGTGGCGACCTATGACTTGCAGCCAGAGATGTCTTGTGCGGAAGTTACCGACCGTTTCGTGCAAGCGATCAAAGACCGCTACGACCTGATTGTGGTGAATTACGCGAACCCCGATATGGTAGGGCATACCGGTGATCTTGATGCCGCCATCGCGGCCTGCGAGGCGGTGGATACCGGCCTTGGGCGCGTGCTTGAGGCGCTTGAGGAGGTCGGCGGCGCGATGATCGTCACCGCGGACCACGGTAATTGCGAAACGATGATTGATCCCGAAACCGGCGGGGCGCATACGGCGCATACGCTCAACCCCGTGCCCGTGGCGGTTGTCGGCGGGCCCGATGGGGCCAGCCTGCGCAGCGGTCGTCTGGCCGATCTGGCGCCGACAGTGTTGCAGTTGATGGGGCTGGATCAACCGGCCGAGATGACGGGAAAGTCGCTGCTCGAATGATCCGCCTTTGCGCCCTTGCCCTGATGTTCTGGCCCGTCGGCGTGTTTGCGCAAACCGAGGCAGCAGAACAGGCGCGCCGCGCGATGGCCGACCTTGAAGCGGCCTCTGCCCAGTTGGACGCCGCAGATGGGGCGCGGGACCGCGTGCAGGCGCTGACCCAGACGATTCAGGCGTTTGAAACCGGCCTTGGGGCCATGCGCGAGGGGCTGCGTCAGGCGGCCATCAACGAGGCGCAGCTGAGCAAGAAGCTACAGGCCCGCGATGGCGAGGTCGCGCAGTTGCTAGGCGTGTTGCAAAGCATCGGCGGTAACCCGTCGCCCACCTTGTTCCTGCATCCTGAAGGGCCCGTTGGCACCGCACGCGCGGGTATGCTGCTGGCAGAGCTGACACCGGCCCTGAACACCCGCGCCGATGTCTTGCGGCAGGATCTTGAAGACGTGCAGACCCTGCGGGCGCTTCAGACCGATGCGGCACAGCGCTTGCAGGACGGGCTGACAGAAATCCAGCGCGCCCGGACAGAGCTTAATCAGGCGATGGCTAACCGGACCGATCTGCCCAAACGCTTCAACGAAGACCCGGTGCGCACCGCGATCCTGATCTCGACTTCCGAGACGCTATCGGGGTTCGCCAGCGGCCTGTCCGAGATGACCTCGGACCCGATTGCGGATGCGCCCGCCGATTTCGAAGGGCGGAAGGGCGACCTGACCTTGCCGGTGCAGGGCGTGATCCTGCGCCGTGCCAATGAAACCGATGCGGCGGGGGTGACGCGCCCCGGGATTATCCTCGCGACCCGCCCGCGTGCCATCGTGACATCGCCCACGGCGGCGACAATCCGCTACACCGGCCCGCTGCTGGACCTGGGAAACGTGGTCATTCTTGAACCTCGGGCCGGGGCGTTGTTTGTATTGGCAGGGCTGGATGTGGTTTATGGCGAGGCAGGGCAGGTGATCGGGGCAGAGACGCCGATTGGCCTTATGGGCGGCCCGGCCGGCGTAAATCAACAGGCGCTGTCACCAAATGGTGATGGGGCTGGCGTGGAGCGTTCAGAAACGCTCTATATAGAAGTAAGAGAGAACAATGTTCCGCAGGACCCGTCAGACTGGTTCCGAACTGATAAGGATGGATAAACGATGAAGAAGTTCGTGATGGCTGCCGTGGGCGGTACGCTGGCAGGGGTAATTGCCACGACGCAGATTGCGGGCCCCTTGCTGGCACAGGAAACTGAAAAGAACAGCAACGTTTATGAACAGCTTGATCTGTTCGGCGACATCTTTGAACGCATCCGTGCGCAATACGTCGAAGAGGTCGACACCGAAGAGCTGGTAGAGGCCGCGATCAACGGCATGCTTACCTCGCTTGATCCACACTCCAGCTACCTGTCGCCGAAAGACGCGCTGAAGATGCGCGACCAGACCCGTGGTGAATTCGGCGGTCTCGGCATCGAGGTGACGCAGGAAGAGGGTTTCGTCAAAGTTGTTTCCCCTATTGATGGTACGCCTGCCTCTGAAGCGGGTATCGAAGCGGGCGATTTCATCACCCATGTGGACGGCGAAAGCCTGCTGGGGCTGACGTTGGATGACGCGGTCGAGCTGATGCGCGGGCCGGTGGGATCAGAGATCGAGATTACCGTGGTGCGAGAAGGCGAGACCGAACCCTTCGACGTGTCGCTGGTGCGCGATACCATCCAGCTGACCGCAGTGCGCGCCCGTACCGAAGGCGACGCGGTTGTGCTGCGGGTCACCACCTTTAACGAACAGACCTACCCCAAGCTGAAAGAGGGTCTGGAAGAGCAGGTCGAGGCCGCCGGCGGCATCGAGAATGTCAGCGGCTTTGTCGTGGATCTGCGCAACAACCCCGGTGGTCTGCTGAATCAGGCCATCGCCGTGTCGGATGCTTTCCTTGAAGAAGGCGAGATCGTCAGCACCCGTGGCCGTGATGCCGCGGATGGCGACCGCACCAACGCCACCCCCGGCGATCTGGCCGAAGGCAAGCCGATTGTGGTGCTGATCAACGGCGGCTCTGCCTCGGCTTCCGAGATCGTTGCCGGTGCCTTGCAAGACCACCGTCGCGCGATTGTCGTCGGGACCAAAAGCTTTGGTAAAGGGTCGGTGCAGACGATCATGCCGCTGCGCGGTGAAGGGGCGATGCGCCTGACCACAGCGCGGTACTACACGCCGTCGGGCCGCTCTATTCAGGCACTTGGCGTGTCCCCCGACATCATCGTCGCCCAGCCACCGGCACAGCCTGCGGACACCGAGGAAGAGGATGCAACAGCACGCCCCCTGCGGTCCGAAGCAGACCTGCGCGGCAGTCTGAACAACGACAGCCTGACCGACGATCAGGTCGACCAGATCATGGAAGACCGCGCCAAGGCCGAAAAAGCTGCGTCCTTGCGGGAAGAGGATTACCAGCTGGCCTATGCCATCGACATCCTCAAGGGTCTGTCCGCATTGGGCCCGAAGAAGTAAGCGCGGCGATCACGCGTTCGCATCAAAGACCGGTCCGCAGATAGGCGGGCCGGTCTTTTTTGTTGGGCCAAGGGCGGGTGTTCAGCCCAGATAGACCTTGCCTTCGGGGTAGCGCACGCGGGGCACCGATTGCGTCGCCAGAAAGAACCCGATGGTCAGCGGGCCGACGCGGCCCAGAAACATCATCAGCATGATCATCGCGCGGCCGGTGCTATCAAGCTCTGCCGTGGCACCGCGCGACAGGCCGACGGTGCCAAAGGCCGATGTTGCCTCGAACGCGAGGTCGATGAACTCCCCGTCATGTTTGATCGACATGATGAAGATGCCCGTCAGGACCAGAAGGATGCTGATCGTGGTCAGCGCCATGACCTTGAACACTTCATCCGGCCCCATCGACCGACCAAAAGCATGCAGGCTGGTGCTGCGCCGGAAGAAGGCCACGGTGGCGAGGATCAGCACGATGAGCGTGGTCACCTTGATGCCGCCTGCCGTCGACGTGCTGCCGCCGCCGACCAGCATCAGCGTCATGGTCATCAAGGCAGTACTCTCGTGGACCTCGGCGTAATCAAGCGTATTAAAGCCCGCTGTCCGTGGGGTGACGGCCTGAAACCAACTGGCCCAAAGCTTGCTGCCAAGGCTGCCGAACTGGCCCAAGGTCGCGGGGTTGCGCCATTCAAGTGCTGCAAACAGCGCCCAGGCCAGCAGGATCAGCACCACCGTGCCGGTGAGCATCAGCTTGCTGTGCAGGCTGAGCCGTCGCCAGCTGCGTTTTTCCCAGATATCGGCCAGCACGATGAACCCGATGCCGCCGATGATGAACAGGGCGGGGATCACGACGTTGATAATCGGATCGCTGACCCAGTTACTTAGGCTGTCGGGGAACAGCGCGAACCCCGCATTGTTGAATGCAGAAATGCTTAGGAACACCGAATGCCAAAGCCCCTGCGCCAGCCCGAATTCGGGCACGAAGACAAAGGCCATCAAGGCAGCGCCGATAAGCTCTGCCAGAATGGCGATCTTCAGGATCGCCATCACCAGCGAGGTCAGATTGTAGATGCTCGGCTGGTTCAGGTCTTCGCGCAGGATAATCCGCTGCGGCATCCCCAAAGGGATACCAAGCGCGGACAGCACCAGAACGGCAAAGGTCATCAACCCCAAGCCGCCCATCTGGATCAGAAGTGCGATGACCGCCTGCCCGAAACCGGTAAAAGCGGTGCCAGTATCGACCACCGCCAGCCCCGTCACCGTAACAGCAGAGGTAGAGGTGAACAGCGCGTCCGACAGGCTGATCCCCGCAGTATTCGCCAGCGGAGTCCACAGGATCAATCCGCCCAGAACCACCATCGTCAGATAGATCAACACAAGCACGGCGGGCGGGGGCAGAAGCCGCCACGCGCTTTTCTGTGACTTTGAAAAGAGCTTCAAAGGCTTGCCGCAAAGCTGCGCAGGTCGGTGCGCTGCCCGAGCAGGATCAACAGATCGTCCCGTTGCAACGTGCAGTCCAACCCGTCGCGCCCGATATATTCGGTGCCCCGCATCACGCCCAGACAGCGCAGGTCGAACTTCTTGCCGTATGACAACGTCTCGAGCGATTTGCCCTCAAGCGCTTCTGGGATGCGGAAGTTGACCACGTGGTATCCGTTCCCGAGGCTGACATAGTCGCGCACCAAGGGGTTGTGGATCACCTGCGCGATATGCTGGCCGACTTCGACTTCGGGGTGGATCACGCGGTCGACACCCAGTTTCGACAGGATGCGGTGATGCGTTTTTGTCTTGGCCTTTGCCCAGATCGTCTCGACGCCCAGCAGTTTCAGGTTGATGGCCGACAGGATGCTCGATTCAAGATCGCTGCCCATGGCGACCAGCGCCATCGAACAGTCGCCCAACCCGGCCTCGCGCAGGGCGGCATCATCCCGGGCGTCCACGATAACGGCTTGGCTCAGCTTTTCGACATGGTTGCTGACGCGCTGGTCGTTCAGGTCCACGCCGATCACGTAGTTGCCAAAACGCTGCAGCTCGGTTGCGACCGTAGAGCCAAAATTGCCAAGGCCGATCACGCCGATAGTCCGTCTTTTCACTGCCATCACGAGGGTCCTCTGAAGGGCTCAGTCTTGCCAAGGGATACATCGCGTCACAGGGGCAAGCAAGCAAGCGCCGTCAGGTCGTTTCGACGCAGTGCCGCCGGAACGCACGCTTCAGCATATCAAGCTCGGCGCGCAGCAAATCCACCTCGGCGCGCAAATCGGGGCCGGTGACCTCGTCCCCGATCAGGGTGATGCTGGCCAATGTCGAGCCAGACGCGCGGTCGACCACCAGCAATGTATGCAGCCCATCGGCGATTGCGGCTGCGGGCACAGGGATGCTGAGCACCCAGTGATCCGATGACGCGTCATGTTCCAACTGCACCCCCGCGACATCGGCATCGGCGTGGGTGACCGCAAGATCGGGTTTGGTATCGTCCGCGCCGGTCACGATCCCTTGCCAGGTGCCGTCGCGCATCTGGGTTTTGGTGAGGGTCAGGTTGCTCATGCGGGGCTCCTACAACTGGGCGCGGGGGCGGCGCGAAAAGGTCAGGTCACGCAGCATGATCTGGTTCATTTCGGGCCCTTCAAAAATCAGGTCGATCCAGGCTTTCTCGACGCGTTTTTCGTTCAGGTTGGAATAGGCGAGGTCGAATTCTGCCGTGACCTCGGATTTGTTCACCGGCAGTTCCTGCACCATCTGTTCGGTGTTGGGCCCGTGGCGGATGTTCAGGCGGGCGAAAATCTCGATCGGTTTCTCCATCTCGATTACGGCGTCCACGCGCAGGACATGCGTGCGCTTCATCCCGTCAACGCAATCATCCTGCAGGTCCAGCACCAGCGACAGGAAAGACCCGTCGAAACGGTAGACCTCAAGCCGAAGCCCATAGGGTGCCAGATGGTTTTCTTCGAGGTTGCGGATTTGCCGGATGCCGAGTTCGGACAGGGTGCAGTCGTGGAAAATCGTGACCTCATCGCCCATGGTCGCCTTGGATTGCACCGACGACAGCCCCGATTTGGTCAAGGGCGCGCGCCAAAGCTGCGGGCGCCAGGACCAATCGGTGTTATGGGGCCGAGAGAACTTGTTAGAGCCGATGCGGGGCAGGGCAAGCCGGTCTTCGGCGGTGTAGATCAGCTTGTCCAGATGCCGACGCAAGGCGCGTGCTTGACCTGCTTGTTTGCGCAGCACGGACAGTTCTGTCTGGGGGGCACGGTCGGCTTTGGCGGACCAGCGGCGGGTAAACCGCGCGATCAAGGCGCTGTCGATCAGCTTTTTCCCGAGTTTGCGCATGTGCCTGTTGCCCCGATTACGAATGGGTTGTTGGTCGTACCCTACCGCCTGTGGCTTGGGGGCACAAATGAAATGGGCCAAGGGGCCGGCGCGCTAGTTGCGTTGCGCGACGGTAGTTTTTGCAGGTGCACTGGCGTCGATGCTGCGGGTGATCAACTGTGTCAGAACCCTTCGGCCAGAGGGGCTGACGATCTCGCCGCGTTCGGGGCCGTAGACAGCGATACCGGCGGTTTGCGTGCCCATCCGTGCGACGCCGCGCCACTGGTTGGGGGAAAGCCCACCGACAGGAATACGCCCCTGCGCGCGGAAGGTGACGCTTTGGTCGCCTTTCTCCACATCGCGCACATTCTGGAGCGAGGTTTCAGCCGCGATCTGCTGGGCGCTTGGCAGGGAGCCGGGTTTGGACTGGGTCAGGCTGACCGTGATCAACCCGCGCGGTGCTGCCCCCGCAGAGGCAGGGGCCCCTAATCCGTCACAGCGTGCAATCACGGCAAAGCGCGCCTCGAGGCTGGTTTGGTCGATGCAGAAACCATCGGGGGCGACCAGTTCGACCCCTCCGGCCATTTTCGCGCGTGACAACGGCGGCTTGGCGGCACCCGAGGACGCGCCCAGCCCCTGACCGCCCTCGCAGGCGGTCAGAAGCATCACGCCAAAGGCGGCAAGCGGACCTTTACAGGTCCATGTAGTCATGTGTTTCCGCCTTCGCGCCGGGATGCGTCACCGCACCAAGATAGGTTGGGCCCACAAGCTGCGCGTATTTCCACAGAGCACCGCTTTGATAGTTGGTTTTGCGGGCACCGGGCCAAGCCGCTTTGCGCTCTGCCATTTCCTCGTCCGAGATATCGACAGAGATCGAACCGGTGATCGCGTTCAGCGTGATCATGTCGCCCTGTTTGAGCAAGGCAATCGGTCCGCCATGCGCGGCTTCGGGGCCGACGTGACCAACGCAGAAACCCCGTGTCGCGCCGGAGAAACGGCCGTCGGTGATCAGCGCTACCTTTTTGCCCATGCCTTGACCGGACAGGGCCGCCGTGGTCGCCAGCATTTCGCGCATGCCGGGGCCACCAGCGGGGCCTTCGTTGCGGATCACGAACACGTCGCCTTCGCTGTAGGCCCGGTTTTGCACGGCTTCGAACGCGTCTTGTTCACATTCAAAGATCAGCGCCGGACCGGTAAAGACGATGTCTTCTTCGGACATGCCAGCGATTTTCACGATGGCCCCTTCGGGCGCGAGGTTGCCCTTCAGACCAACGACGCCGCCGGTCTTGCTGATCGGTGTTTCGATCGCGTGGATCACCTTGCCGTCGGCCTCGCGTTCGATCTTGTCAAGCTCTTCACCGATGGACAGGCCCGAGGCGGTCAGGCAGTCATCATGCAGCAGGCCAGCCTTGCGCAGTTCTTTCATCACAACTGGCACGCCGCCCGCGTCATACAGGTCTTTGGCCACATGCGACCCGCCGGGTTTCATGTCGACGAAATAAGGCGTGTCGCGGAAGATGTCGCATACATCGCTGAGGTTAAAGTCGATACCCGCCTCGGCGGCCATAGCGGGCAGGTGCAGACCGGCATTGGTCGACCCGCCGGTGCAGGCCACGATGCGCGCCGCGTTCTCGAATGCTTCGCGGGTGCAGATGTCGCGCGCGCGGATGTTCTTTTCGATCAGGTTCATGACGGCTTCACCCGAGGCCGCCGCATAGGCGTCGCGCGATTCATAGGGCGCAGGCATGCCAGAGGAGTTCAGCAGCGCCAGACCGATCGCCTCGGACACGCAGGCCATGGTGTTGGCGGTGAACTGGCCCCCGCAGGCACCGGCTGTCGGGCAAGCGACGCGTTCCAGAACTTCAAGCGCGGCTTGCGACATGCTGCCGTTCTGGTAGTTGCCCACGGCTTCGAAAACGTCTTGCACAGTCAGGTCGCGGCTGGCGAAATCGGCAGGCACATCGGCCCCTTCCGGGACTTTGCCCGGCAGGATCGACCCACCGTAGAGGAACACGGACGGCACGTTCAGCCGCAGCATCGCCATCATCATGCCCGGCAGCGATTTGTCACAGCCCGCAAGGCCGACAATCGCGTCGTAGCAGTGACCGCGCATTGTCAGTTCTACCGTGTCGGCAATCGCTTCGCGCGACGCTAGGGAAGAGCGCATGCCCTCGTGGCCCATGGCGATCCCGTCGGTGACGGTGATGGTGGTGAATTCGCGTGGCGTGCCTTGCTGCGCCTTGACGCCGACCTTGACCGCTTGGGCCTGACGGTTCAGCGCGATGTTACAGGGGGCCGCTTCGTTCCAGCAGGTTGCCACACCCACCAGAGGCTGGTGAATCTCTTCTTCGGTCATGCCCATTGCGTAGTAATAGGACCGGTGCGGCGCGCGCTCTGGCCCCTCGGTCACGTGCCGGCTTGGCAGTCTGGATTTATCAAAGCGGGTGTTGGTGGACATGTGGCAGGCCTCCCTGAGTGGACGTTTACACCGGAATAGCCACCCAGCCCTGTCGCTGCAAGGCTCAAGCCACCAGTTGAACAGCGCGGGCTGTGGGCTTAGGTGTTAAATAATCCTTGGCTCTGTGCCGCCCCTAGCGAAAGCGACCCTGCATGGAGCATTCGATTTTTTCCTTTATTTGGAAATACTCCCGTCGTGACCAACTGGTTTTGCTTGTCCTCACGCTGATTACCTTCCCGATCCTCTACATCACCCTCGAACTGCCCAAGCGCATCATCAACGATGCCATTGGGGCAGAGACCGATGTGATCGACGTTTTCGGGGTGTCGTTCAGTCAGGTGCAGTTCCTGATGGTGCTGTGTTTTGCCTATCTTTTCTCCGTGCTGATCCACGGCCTGATGAAGATGCGTCTGAACACGATGAAGGGGGTGCTGGCAGAGCGGCTACTGCGTCGCTTCCGCTATCAGTTGATCGCGCGGATGATGCGTTTTCCACGCAGCTATTTCGAAAACACCAGTCAGGGCGAGCTGGTGTCGATGGTCACCTCGGAGGCAGAGCCGATGGGCGGGTTGATGGGCGATGCGGTCGCCCAACCTGTGTTCCAGGCGGGGCAGATGCTGATCATCCTGCTGTTCCTGTTCCTGCAATCCCCGTGGTTCGGGTTGGCAGGCGTCGCATTGATCCCGTTGCAGGCGTATCTCATCCCGATGCTCCAGCGGCAGATCAACCTGCTGAACAAACAGCGGATCAAGGAAGTGCGGCACCTGTCGTCTGAAATCGGCGAGACCGCCGCCGGTATCACCGATCTGCGCACCAACGGCGGCTGGCGCTACCGTCTGGCGCTGTTCACCGACCGGCTGGGCCAACTGTTCGAGGTCCGCTTCCAGATCTATCAGAAGAAATTCTTCATGAAGTTTCTCAACAACTTCATCACCCAGCTTACACCGTTCTTTTTCTATGCCGTGGGGGGATATCTTGCGATCAAGGGGCAGATCACGGTGGGCGCGCTGGTCGCGGCCTTGGCCGCCTACAAGGATTTGTCGAGCCCGTGGAAGGAACTGCTGACCTATTACAACCAGACGCAGGACATGTCGCTGCGGTGGGATGTGGTCATTGAACGTTTCGCCCCGCGGGGCGAGATCGACGCGCGCCTGTTCGAAGGCGAGCCCGAAGAAGTCCCGCATCTGCGCGGCCCTATTGTGCTTGAACATGTGTCTTTGCGCACGCCGGACGGGAATACGATCCTGGATGATCTGAACCTCGAAATACCCAAAGGCGCGCGCGTCGCGCTTGAGATGCCCAACCAATCCGAACGCAACGCTCTGGCAGAGCTTTTGGTGCGCGAGGCCGTGCCGAGCCGCGGGCGGATCACGATGGCGGGGCATAATCTGGCAGAGCTGCATCAGGCCGTGCTTGCGGCGCGGATCGGCTATTCCGATGCGCACCCCTATCTGTTTCAGGGCACCGTCGGGGACAATCTGCTGATGCCTCTGCGGTCGAGCCCGAAAACCGTGCTCTGGGACCCCATGAAAACCGACCGCGCCGCGATCGAGACAAAGCGGTCGGGCAATAGTCTGGACAGCACCAAGGCGGATTGGCTGGACCCCGGGCTCGCCGATCTGAGCACCCGCGAGGACATCAACGACTGGTGGTATGAGCTGGCCAGCGCGGTTGGCACACAGGACATGATGTTCCGTCGCATGGCCGCCGACCGGATGGACCCGGACAAACACCCCGAGCTTGCGGCCCGCGTGGTTGCCCTGCGCGACGAGGTGCACGAGCGGCTGAAAGAGCAAGGACTGGACAAGGTGGTGCACCGCTTCGACCCAGATCGGTTCAACCCGGCGCTGCCGCTTGGGGGGAACCTGATGTTCGCCGCGCCCATCCGCAGCATCTCGCAGGCGGGTCTGGCGCTTGAACGCAGCTTTCTGGCGATGATCATCGAACAGGGTCTGGCCGAGCAGGGCATCGCGATTTCGCAGACGCTGGTAGAAACGTTGCACCAGACCTTTGGACGTGATGGCACCGACCACCCGCTGTTCACCGCGCTCGGCATCGAGGAAGAACTGTACGAACAACTGGTCGATATCGCGCTACGGCGTCGCGCCAAAGGGGATGAAGCGCTGAGCGAGGATGAATTCTCGTTGCTGCTTACCGTGCCCTTTGCCTTCACGGCCGAACAGATCGGCCCGGCTTTCCCTGCGACCTTCAAGGATGAGATCCTGAAAATCCGTAAGCAGCAGGGCGCCGAGATGCGCGAACGGGCGCGGGATATGTTCGTGCCGATCACACCTGACCAGTATCTGCCGCGTCTGACGATACTTGAAAACGTGTTGTATGGCCGGATTTCCGCCGTGGCGGGGCTTCAGGCGGATCTGGTTCTGGATGTGGTGTCGGACGTGTTCAAGAAACACGGGCTGCAACAGGATGTCGCGCTCAACGTCTTTGATCTGCCGGTCAGCATCGGCGGGTCAAATATCGCGATGATGTTCCAGGAACGCGCCGGATTCAGCCGCGCGGCGATGAAACGACCCGATATCCTGATCCTGAACCAGTCGCTTGCGGGGCATGACGCAGAAAGCCTGCAACGGTTGCGCGACAAGGTCAGCGAACTGCTGCCCGAAACGACCCAGATCTACATGGATAGCTCCTTTGCCAATCCTGACGATTTCGACATGTACATCAAGATCCGTGGCGGGCGCATTGACGGTCTGGCGCAAGTTGATACTCCCAGTCAGGACGACAGCATCTCGGACGATTTGCGACGCAAGCTGCGGATCATCGCGCGCAACGACTTGTTCGGCAACCTCGACCCGCGCAACCAGCGCCTGCTGGCCTTTGCGGCGCAGTGGTACACCGTCGCACAGGGAGAGATGGTCTTTGCTCAAGACCAACGGCCAGATGCGGTCTACCTCTGTCTGTCGGGCAAGGGAGAGCTGAGCTGGCGCGACCCCGAAGGGTTGGCGCATCACGTCTCGACCGTCGAAAAGGGGCGGTTGATCGGTGACCTTGCGGTCATCGTGAACGAGCCGCGGCAGATGGATTTTGTCGCTGTCGAAGACAGCCGTTTCCTTCGGATCGGCGCGGATCAATTCAAGTCTGTGGTTGAAAACGACCGTGTGATCCTGCTGAGCCTTCTACGCACGGTATCAAGCCATCTGACCAACGCCGCCGACTTGCTTCGTGCGGCACGGGTGGATATCCCGCGCGAAGACGAAGCCTTGCCCCCGCCCGTAGGAGATGACCCCGCGTGACCCGATACGCTGCCCACAAAGCCTTTGTCGCTCCTGCGATCCCCTCGGCGGCGCTGTGGCGGCTGATCTTGGGGTTTCTTGCGGCAACCGCGATCTACCTGCTGCTTAACAACCTGATGTTCACCACCCTGTTCAACCTGATGGGGCCGAGTGCGGACGGGTTTTATGACAGCTTGCTGTCAGGCAAGACGCCGATGGCGATGTTCCTGCTGCTTGGCAGCTTCGGGCTGATGATCGTCGGCGTGGCCGTGGTGACACGGGTGATCCACAAACGTCCCGTGCGTGGCCTGATCGGCCCGTCGGGGCTGGTGGTGCCGCAGTTCTGGGCCGTGCTCAAGATGCTGGTGCTGCTTGGTGCGGTGACCTATTTGCTGCCGCCTTGGAACCTTGGCGCGCCCTATGTGCCCAACCTCGCGCTTGGCACATGGCTGATGTTGCTGCCGTTTTCGCTGCTCGGGGTGCTGGTACAGGTCAGCGCCGAAGAGATCGTCTTTCGCGGTTATGTCCAGCAGCAATTGGCGGCACGGTTCAACTCTCCGCTGGTGTGGATGGTGCTGCCGGCCGTGATTTTCGCGCTTGGGCACTATCTTCCCGACCAAGCCGGCGAAAATGCGCTGGTCATAGCACTTTGGGCCGGTGTCTTCGGGATGTTGATGGCCGATCTGACCGCGCGGGCAGGGTCGCTGGGGCCAGCCATTGCAGTGCATTTCTGCAATAATGTCGCGGCGATCGTCATTACCTCTCTGCCCGATGACCTATCGGGTTTGGCGCTGTATTTGACCCCCTTCGGGATGAATGATGTCGACGCGTTGCGCGCGTGGTTGCCCGTCGATTTCGCGCTGATGCTGGTCAGCTGGCTTGCCGCACGGCTGGCGATCCGCCGTTGATTGCAATTTACTGCGCGTCAGCTTATTTGGAAGGCGAAACTGGAAGCAAAGGTTCACCATGAACTGGATCAACAACTACGTCCGTCCTCGGATTAACTCCATCTTCTCGCGTCGCGAGACGCCGGACAATCTGTGGACGAAATGCGAAGAATGCGGCACCATGCTGTTCCACCGCGAGGTGTCGGACAACCTGAACGTCTGCACCAGCTGTGGTCACCACATGGCGATTACCCCGCGTGAACGCTTCAAGGCGCTGTTCGACGGCGGCATCTTTACCGAGGTCAAAGTCCCCGCGCCGACGCCGGACCCTTTGCACTTTCGCGATCAGAAGAAATACCCCGACCGTCTGAAGGCCGCCCAGAAACAAACGGGCGAAGCCGAAGCGATGCTGGTCGCCACCGGTGAAATCGGCCGCACGCCGATCGTCGCGGCAGGTCAGGACTTTTCGTTTATGGCCGGGTCCATGGGCATGTATGTCGGCAACGCCATCATCGCCGCGGCTGAAAAAGCGGTTAAGCTGAAATGCCCGCTGGTGCTCTTCTCCGCCGCCGGTGGCGCGCGTATGCAAGAAGGCATCCTGAGCCTGATGCAGATGCCGCGCACCACCATTGCCGTGCAGATGCTGAAAGAAGCGGGGCTGCCCTATATTGTCGTTCTGACCCACCCCACGACCGGTGGTGTCACGGCGAGCTATGCGATGTTGGGCGATGTCCAGATTGCGGAACCCAATGCGCTGATCTGCTTTGCCGGCCCACGTGTGATTGAACAGACCATTCGCGAGAAACTGCCCGAAGGCTTCCAGCGCGCCGAATATCTGCTGGACCACGGCATGTTGGACCGCGTGACACCGCGCACCCAGATGCGGGACGAGTTGATCGACATCACGCGGATGCTGATGAAGCTGCCCCCCGCGGTGCGCGGCGATCTGCCTGCGCCGACCGAAGGCGGCGATATTGCCCATGCGCTGACGCCAGAACCCGATGCGGCCCCCAAAGCCGAAGCGGCGGAACCCAAGGCGAAATGACGCAGAAGACATCGGATGCAGTGCTTGCACGCATGATGGCGCTGCATCCCAAGATTATCGACCTGACGCTGGATCGCATGTGGCGGCTGCTGGACGCTTTGGGCAACCCCCAGAACGACCTGCCCCCTGTGATCCATATTGCCGGCACCAATGGTAAAGGATCGACACAGGCGATGATCCGTGCGGGGCTTGAGGCGGATGGCCACCGCGTCCACGCCTATACCTCGCCCCATCTGGCGCGCTTTCACGAACGCATCCGCCTTGCCGGAGAGCTGATTTCCGAAGCCGCGCTGACCGAGATGCTGGATGAATGTTACGCCGCCAACAACGGCGAGAGCATCACTTATTTCGAGATCACAACCTGCGCCGCGCTACTGGCCTTTGCCCGTACTCCGGCGGATTATACCCTGCTTGAGGTTGGCCTTGGCGGGCGTCTGGACGCGACCAATGTGATCGACCAGCCCGCATTGACCGTGATCACGCCGGTGTCGATTGATCACCAACAGTTTCTGGGTACGACCCTGCCGGAGATTGCGGGTGAAAAAGCCGGCATCATCAAACGTCGCGTGCCCTGCATCGTCGGCCCGCAACAAGATGCCGCGCTCGAGGTGATAGAGACGCAGGCAGCACGCCACCACGCCCCCGTTTTTGCCTATGGTCAGCAGTGGCATGTGGCCCCCGAAGCGGGACGCATGGTCTATCAGGATGACACGGGTTTGCTGGATCTGCCCAAGCCTAACCTGTTGGGCGCGCATCAGATTTCCAACGCCGGTGCGGCTTTGGCGGCATTGCGGCAATTGGGGGTCTCCGCGCAAGCGTGCGAGGCCGCTGTGACCCGCGCCGAATGGCCCGCCCGAATGCAACGTCTGCGTCACGGGCCGCTGATCGACGCAGCGCCGCAGGCCGAATTATGGCTGGACGGCGGGCATAACCCCGCTGCGGGCGACGCCATCGCGGAGGTGCTAGAAGACATGCCCACCCGCCCCACATTCCTGATCTGTGGCATGTTGAACACCAAGGATATCGGCGGCTATCTGCGCCCGCTGGCTCGCCATGCAGAACAATTGTTAGCCGTCTCGATCCCGGGCGAAGCAGCGACGTTGCCGGCCACCGAAACCGCGCGCGCAGCGATCGACGTCGGCCTGACCGCGCAAGAGGCACCTGGCGTCGCCGAAGCCCTTGCAACCATTGTCGCGAAGGCGCCCCACGCGCGGGTATTGATCTGCGGTTCGCTCTATCTGGCAGGCGCAATTTTGCGGGAAAACGGATAGCCTTTTAACAATTAGAATTGGCTATATTTACGTTTTGTAGGGAATTTGCGTCCTAAGGTCCGAGGGTAACATTTTGCCTTTGGGGGGACCAATGCAATGACCAATACGTATCAGAATTTCCTTGCGCTGCGCAGGATGGTGTTCGGCCATCTCCGTCTGCTCGCAATCTTTGTCGGTGTGACCTTTATCGTCGATCACTGGCGATCCTCCGGGGGCCACGACGCCGCGCAGGGCTATGCCAATGGACAGGTGGCGTATCTGTCCTCCGGTGGGCCAGCCTTTGTGCCGCTGTCGCCTGCGACGCTGCTCAACAAGATGCACAAAGACGCTTCCTTTGACGTGGGGGATGCCGTCAGCGCGATCGTCCAATCGTTCGATGATAGCAAACGCGGCCAAGTGCTTGAATCCTACCTGATCTGGGCGATTAGCACGGAACGGTCGGACAGCTATATTGATACTTTGCTGAACAGCGCGGCGGCCAAAGGCGATTTCAAAGTACCACCAGCGCTTACGACAGCCTCTGGTGCGCTGGATACGGCAGGTTTGCTGACGGCGGTTGTTGTCGCTGAACGCAAGGCTTTGGCCGCCCGCCAGACTGACGGCGATCAAGCGCATGCTCGCGACGGGCAGCAGATCCGCCAATCCGTCGCCTTTTACCACAATCAGGCCGCGCCACTCTATCTGGCTGCAGTCGATCTGCAGCGGGATGGGTACGCCCCGGGGCGGCGGCGCAATTAAGCGCCCCAGCCTTCCCCCTGCATTTCGCGCAAACGCGATGCCGTACGCTCGAACTCGAAGGTGCCTTCCCCCTCCAGATATAGCATTTCGGGTTCGGCCGCGGCTGAGCAGATCAGCCTCACCTTAGCCTCGTATAACGCGTCGATCAGGGTCACAAAGCGTTTGGCTTCATTGAAGTTTGACCGGCCAAGACTGGGGATATCATCCAGCATCAACACGCGCACGGCCTCTGCCAATGTCAAATAATCTGCCGCCCCTAGGGGCCGACCACAAAGCGCGTGGAACTTGGCGCGGGCGACACCGTTGCGAAACTCCGGCACGACGACATCGCGCCCCTTCACCCGCAGGATCAACTCCTCCCCCGGGCCGCCAGCCAGATCATCCCAGACGGCATTCATCGCGGCACGGCTCTCTGGATTCACGGGGGTGAAATAGGATTTCGTACCCGCCAATCGGTCCTGTCTGTAGTCGCGCGGGCTGGCGAGCTCCTTCACCTTCATCTTCTCTTTGATCAATTCGATGAAGGGCAGGAATATCTGGCGGTTCAGACCGTCTTTATACAAGTCATCCGGTATCCGGTTCGACGTTGTAACCACCACCACACCAGCTGCAAAAAGTGCCTCAAACAGCCGGCCAACGATCATGGCGTCAGTGATGTCCGTAATCTGCATCTCGTCGAAGGCCAGCAGCTTCACGCTATTTGCGACCTCGGCTGCGACTGGCGCAATCGCATCGTCGACGCCTGTTTTACGCGCCTCATGCATCGCGCTGTGAATTTCCTGCATGAACGCGTGGAAATGCACTCGCCGCGTTGGCACATCGCCCATATTTGCCGCGAACATATCCATCAGCATCGACTTGCCGCGACCCACACCACCCCAAAGATACAGCCCCTGCGGTGGCTCGGGCGCGCGCTTGAAAAAGCCCTTTTTCTGCGGGGCCATCAAGGCGCTGCGAATGCGGTCAAGCTCTGGCAGTACGGCCTCTTGCGCGGGGTCCGGCGACAGGCTGCCGTCGGCAACGCGGTTATCGTAAATGGTGCGTAAATCAGTCATGCCTTTGGCTTACAATGTGCCACAGGCTTTGGGAAGAACCCCCGCAGGCCGATATGCGCGCAGTTTTGAAATTGACGGCCCCGGTTTCAAAGCTACGGTGGCGCCACGTGCTTCGGGGGTCATCATGGAAAAAAATACGTCAATCTTCACACCGGTGCTGATCGTCGGGTGTCTGATCATCATGGTGAGCTTTGCCGTGCGTGCCTCTTTTGGCGTCTTTCAGATCCCCATCGCGGAAGAGTTCGGCTGGCTCCGCTCCGAATTCTCGCTGGCGATCGCGATCCAGAACCTCGCCTGGGGCATCGGCCAACCGATCTTTGGCGCGATGGCCGAGAAGATCGGAGACCGCCGCGCCATTATCATCGGGTCCGTGGTCTATGCCGTGGGTCTGGTGCTGTCGGCCAATTCGGTGTCACCGATTGAACACCAAACCTATGCGTGGTTGGTCGGTTTCGGGATCGCGGGAACGGGTTTTGGCGTGATTTTGGCCGTGGTTGGCCGCGCCTCAACGGCCGAGAACCGGTCCATGTCGCTGGCCATTGCCACGGCGGCGGGTAGCGCGGGTCAGGTCTTTGGTGCGCCGGTGGCGGAATGGTTGCTGGGGTTCCTCAGCTGGCAGGCGACCTTCCTTGTCTTTGCGGGCGCGATCATGGCGATGTTGTTGACGCTGCCGTTGATGCGCGCCCCCGCGATGGCCAGCAAGGCCGAGCTGGAGGAAAGCCTGTCGCAAATCCTGGGCAAGGCGCTGCGCGACCCGACCTTTACCTTCATCTTTATCGGGTTCTTTTCCTGCGGCTATCAGCTGGCCTTTATCACCGCGCATTTTCCTGCCTTCGTGACCGAACTTTGCGGTCCGATCCTTGCGGGTGGCGTGCTGCATAACATCGGGATCACAACAACCTCTGCCCTGGGTGCGGTGGCGATTTCCCTGATCGGTCTGGCCAATATCGCCGGAACATTGCTGGCGGGGTGGGCGGGCAAACGCTATTCCAAAAAGTACCTGCTGGCTGCGATCTATACTGGACGTACCGTGATTGCGGCGTTGTTTATCCTGCTACCGATCACGCCGGTGTCGGTCATCCTGTTCTCTATCGGGATGGGGGCATTGTGGTTGGCGACGGTGCCGCTGACCAGCGGGCTGGTCGCGCATATCTATGGGCTGCGCTATATGGGCACGCTTTATGGGATCGTGTTTTTCAGCCATCAGTTGGGCAGCTTTATGGGGGTCTGGCTGGGCGGGCGGATGTATGACGCTTACGGCGATTACACCGCCGTGTGGTGGATCGGTGTGGCCGTGGGCGCGTTTAGCGCGCTGATCCATTTGCCCATCCGCGAGAAGCGGTTGCCCGGGCTGGTGACGAGTTAATCCGTCGCTTTATCCGCCGTGTCGATATGTGCCTTGATCGCTGCAATGATCTGGGGCGCATGGGTATAGGGCAGGCCGTGGCCCGCGCCTTTGATCACCTCGTGTTCGGCGGCGCGGTTCCATTCGGCAAGGCTGCCGATGGCTGACGCGGGGATCACCTGATCATCCTGCCCCCAAAGCGCCAGCACAGGGATATCATGCGTCCGGATCGCGCGGTGTTCATCCCGCAGCACATCCGCCAGAATACCGCGACGGCTGGCCAGCACCGCGGGAACATAGTGCTTATAGTCCAGCTGTTCGGCCTGATGGTCGTGGATGTGGCGGACCTGTACGGGGATGTCACGTTCGGCCCTGATGCCGCGCCGGAAGGTCGGCGGGAACAGCGCCAGCATCAGCCAATCGCCGACCAGCGGGGTTTTGGCCATAAAGTCGACCAGCTTGTTCGGCACCAGCCCCATCCCTGCGGGAGCCAGCAGGATCAGCCGTTCGACACGTTCGGGGAAAGCGGCGGCAAAGCACGTCGCGATAGAGCCGCCCATGGAATACCCCAGCAGGGTAAAGCTGCCGGTGACATCCTGATCTTCCAGCAGGTCTTGCAGCTGTTTGATAAAGAACTGGCGATCTTGCGGGGCAGACGGACGGTCGGAATAGCCGCGCCCGTAAAGGTCATAGGTTAGAGTCCGGTACCCCATCGACGCCAACCCGCGGGCGACCGCGCGCCAGACAATGCTGGGGGTGGTCAACCCGTGGATGCAAACGACAACAGGGCCTTGGGTGGGGCCGGTCCAGGCGTAATGGGTCACGCCGTCGGGCAGCTCTGCGAATTGGCCAAGGGCGCTGCCGCGGTCCGCGTCCTCCATTTCGGCACGGTTGCGTTCGATCACAAGCGGGATTGCGATGATCAGAGCCGCAATGAGAAGAAACCAGATCATCTGTGAGCGCGCCACCGGTCAAGGATATAGCGGCTGGTCATCAGGTCGAGATGTGCGCCGCCGCCGTTTTTGAACAGGGTGATGTCATCCTCTGACTGGCGGGTGAACGCACCGAGATCATAGTAATCCGCGACGATGTCACTTGCGCTCAGCACACCTTGGGCGATCGGGATCTTCAGCTCTCCGATATGTTCAACCGTGGTGTCGAGGCTGTCGACAAAGACCCGGGCACGGGTCAGCGCCGTATCATCCACCTCGCGCATGTCGGGGCGGTAGGCACCGATCAGGTCAAGGTGCTGGCCGGGTTGCAGCCACGCGCCCTTGATCAGCGGTTCGGTCGACATGGTGGCGCTGGTGATGATGTCCGCGTCGCGCACCGCGGTCTCAAGATCATCGGCAACGCGCAGCCCGTCGATATCACGTGCCATCGCCTGAGCATTGGGGGCGGATCGGTTCCACACCGTGAATGCGGCATCGGGAAACGCCGCCCGGTAGGCAGCGTGCAGTCCGCGCCCTTGGGTGCCCGCGCCGACGATCAGGATTTTGCGGCTGTCAGGACGGGCAAGCCTGCGCGCGGCGAGCAGGCTGTCACCGGCGGTTTTCCATTTGGTCACGAGGTGAAAATCTACCAAAGCCTCGAGCGCGCCGTGATCATCTGCGTAAAGCGACACGCCGCCGTTCACCATCGGCGCCCCTTTGGCGGGGTTGTCGGGAAAGATGGTGGCGGATTTCACCGCTAAACCCAGCCCGTCGATCCATGCGGCGCGGTTCAGCAAGGTGTCCTTGCCCCGATACAAAAACGTATCTGCGATTTCGGCGCGCGGCAGGTTGTGCCCCTGGGCCAGTGCGTCGGTCAGGCCGATCCAGTCCAGCAGGGCGTCGCCGGCGTCAAAGGGGATGATGTCGAACTGGGTCATGCGGCCTCTGCTTCCGTCAACAGCCCCGCAGCGACGAGCCTGTCAGCCCAACCGTCCGGCCCGGTGAAATGATGGGTCTGCCAGCCGCGGGCGTTGGCGGCGTTGATATTGTCGATACGGTCGTCGGTGAACAAAAGCGCGTCGCCGGACAGGCCCGATCCTTCCTCGAGCGCTGCATAGATCGCGGGGTCGGGTTTGATCATACCCATATGACCCGAGATGAAATCGCGATCAAAGGCGCGCAGGAAAGGGTAGTGTTCTGCCGCATGATCATAGGATTGGATGCCGAAATTGGTCAGTGAAAACACCGGCACGCCCTTGGCCTGCAGCGCCTCTTTCAGCCTGAGAGAGCGGGGGATCACGGGGGCGGCCATTTCGATCCAGCGATCATGCCACATGCGGATCTCATCGCGCCAGGCGGGGTTGGCCTCGGCGGCGGCATAGATCGTGTCGGTGAAATGCTGGCCGCTATCGACAAGATCGTTCATGCCGTGCAGGTCCACCTCGGCGAACATGGCGCGGCGGCGGTCCTCTCCGATTACGGAGTCATAGAACCGTTCGGGCTGCCATTCGATCAGCACATTCCCGATGTCAAAGACGACTGCCGCTGGTTTCATGTGCTCTTCCTATTGCCGGGTCGGCGGGGGCACCTGCGCCGCCCTTGCCCTATCGTTGTGCCGCGCGAAGCTCGCGTTCTAGCGCGTCCAGAAAACGGGAGCGGTCGGCCTTTGTAAACCCTTTGCCGCCGCCCTGGCGAAACGGGTCCGCGGCGCGCAGGTCGGCCATCAAATCACGCGTCGCCAGCACATTGCCGATATTGGCTGCGGTCAGCGCTTCGCCATTGTGTTTCAGCACCCGCGCGCCGGCTTCGACGCAGCGCGCGGCAAGGGGAATGTCGCCGGTCACCACGACGTCACCGGGGCCGCAGCGTTCGGCGATCCAGATGTCGGCGATGTCGGGGCCGTCGGGGACAATCACGGTTTCGACCAGCGGGTTCTGCGAGGGGCGCAGCCCGCCGTTGGACACCACAAACATCCGCACCTTGTGGCGGGTGGCAACGCGTTCCGCCTCTGCCTTCACGGGGCAGGCGTCCGCGTCGATATAAAGCACCGTCATCGCCTGGCCCTATCGCGCATAAAGCGCATCGGCGTGGAAGGCGATGTGGTCTTCCATGAAGGTCGAGATGAAGAAATAGCTGTGATCATAGCCCGGCTGCATCCGCAATGTGGCGTTCTGGCGGGCTTTCGCCATCGCCTCGGCCAATGCTTCGGGTTTCAGCAGGTCAAGGAATTGGTCATCGGTGCCCTGATCAATGAGGATTGGCCCGTCAAAGCCGCGCTCCGCCATCAAAAGCGTCGCGTCATGTTTGGCCCAGGTCGTCTCGTCACTGCCCAGATAGGCTGCCAGTTGTTTGCGGCCCCAGTCACTGCTGGTTGGATGCGCAATCGGCGCGAAAGCCGAGACCGAGGTAAAGCGCCCCGGCAGGTTCATCGCCAGCGTCAGCGCCCCGTGCCCGCCCATGGAGTGGCCGCAGATCGCCTGCCGGTCCATGTCCAGCGCGAAGTTTTCACCCAGCAGCGCCGGCAGCTCGTCGACGATATAGTCCCACATCTGGAAGTGCGGTGCCCATGGGTCTTGGGTGGCGTTCACATAGAAGCCCGCGCCCTTGCCCAGATCATAGGCGTCGTCGTCGGCCACATCCTCACCGCGGGGGGAGGTGTCGGGAAAGACCACCGCGATCCCGTGTTCCGCGGCCCATGCCTGCGCCCCCGCTTTGGTCATCGCGTTTTCATGGGTGCAGGTCAGCCCCGACAGGAACCACATCAAGGGCACCGGGCCCTGCTGCGCCTCTTCGGGCAGGAACAGCGCAAAGGTCATATCGCAGTTGCAGGCGGTGGAACGGTGGGAATAGACGCCTTGGGTGCCTTTGAAGCTGGCGTTTTCGGAAATCGTTTTCATCGGGCGTCTCCTGTGTCTGGTTGGTCTATGGCTATCGGCCCTCGGTCTGCGCGGCAAGGGCAGGACGCTGCGCTGGCTGAGTATTTGCAAAAGGGTGAAGGCTAAAGCGCGGTGACCCACGCGATGACGAGGCTAACGCTGAGGATGCTGAGCAGTGTCGAGACAAGGATTGCGGCAGACACCCGTTGCGGCCCGACGTTATAATGTTGGGCCAGCATATAGACATTGCCCGCGACCGGCAGCGCGGCGGTGGCGATGATCACGCCCGCCTTATACGGATCGACGTTGAACAACCACAGCGCGGCAAAACCCACAAAGGCCGGGTGCAGCACCAGTTTGCAAAACGATAGCCAGCCCGCGACATGCAGCTTTTCCGCCGATTTCGTCGCCAGCGACGCCCCGATGGCAAAAAGCGCGCCGGGGGTCGCGGCCCCGCCGAGGATGGCCAGAAATTCGTTCATCGGATCAGGGATCGGGATCTGAAGGCCGGACCAGATAAAGCCAAGGGTCATGGCGACGATCATCGGGTTTTTCACCAGCCCCACGGAAATCGTGCGCAGGGCGCGGAGGCTCAGCTGACCATCGCGCGCCCCGGTGATCAGGATCACGATGAGGCTGGAAAACACGATCAGATCCACCGCCAAGGCCAGCACGACGGGGCCGATTGCCTCTGCCCCGAGCAGCAGGGTCAGCATGGGCACGCCGAGGAAGCCGGTGTTGCCGATCACGGCACATTGGGCCTCCATCGCGGTGGCGGGAACATCGAGGCGGCGCAGAAAGCCTGTCAGCGTTGCGATGCCATAGACAAAGCCGGTGCCCCATAGATAGGCCGCGACAAGACGGCTGTCCCAGACCTCGGCCAAGGACAGGTTGGCGGAAAAGCGGAACAGCATGGCAGAGAGGGCGAAATAGAAGACGAATTTGGTCAGGTAGGCCGTGGCCTCTGCCGTGAAGAACCGCGTGCGCCCGGCCCAATAGCCCAAGCCGATCAGCGCGAAAAAGGGAAGTGTCTTGAGAAAGATCGCCAGCATGGGAAATTGGTAGCGGCTGGCTGTGCTTCGTGCAACGGGGCAACAGTGCTGTGACGCAAATACACAGGCTTTGGGGTGGGAGGCTGCATTTGGGACTTGGAACTGAACGGTTCAGTTTATACTCTGCCTTCCAAACTGCCGGAGCCTTCATGACCAGTGACCAGACCAAGGTTCGCAAGGGCCGTAAATTCGATCAGGTTCTTGCGGGGGCGCGTGATGTCTTTATGGCGGACGGGTTTGAGGGCGCCAGCGTTGATGCGATTGCCCGTGCCGCCGGCGTGTCCAAGGCGACACTGTACAGCTATTTCCCCGACAAACGTCTGTTGTTCATGGAGGTCGCCGATACCGAATGTGCTCGCCAGTCGCGGCAGGCTTTCGAAGGTATCGACACAGATGCGCCGCCGCGTGTGGTGCTCGGGCTGGCCGGTCGGCATTTGCTGGGGTTCATCACATCGACCTTTGGTCAGCAGATGTTTCGCCTATGCGTGGCCGAATGTGATCGGTTCCCCGAGCTTGGCCAGCGCTTTTATAACTCCGGCCCAGCTGTGGTCCGGCGCGAGATGGCGGGGTATTTCGAGACCGCTGTCGCCCGTGGGCAGTTGTGTATGGAGGACCCGCTACTGGCAGCCGACCAATTCGGAGAGCTTTGCAAGGGGGATGTCTGGCTGCGACTGACCTTTGGGATCATCGACAGGATTTCTCAGGCAGAGATCGACCGCGTGGTAGACAGCGCGGTCGATGTATTTCTGGCGCGCTACGCGGCTTAGCCCTTGGGCCGGTTGTCGATAATCCGCACCGCTTTGCCTTCGGAACGGGTGATGGTGTTCACATCGCCCACGTCGATCATCACGCTGATGCCCACGGTTTCCTTGATCTGCGCGGCCAGCTGCTGTGCCGCTGTTTGCCGGGCGGCATCGTCGACGGTGGCGTCGACACATTCGCACAGCACCCGCATCTGATCCATGCGGTCGGGCTTGCTGAGCTCGATCTGGAAATGCGGGGCGAGACCGGGGGTGGCCATCAGCGCCTCTTCGATCTGGGTGGGGAAGACGTTGACGCCGCGCAGGATGATCATATCGTCGCTGCGGCCGGTGACTTTCTCCATCCGGCGCATGCTGCGGGCGGTGCCGGCGAGCAGGCGGGTCAAATCGCGGGTGCGGTAGCGGATGATGGGAAACGCCTCTTTGGTGAGCGAGGTAAAGACCAGCTCCCCCTGTTCGCCATCGGCCACGGGCTGCCCGGTTTCGGGGTTGATGACCTCGGGGTAGAAATGATCCTCCCAGATGTGCAAACCGTCTTTGGTTTCGACACATTCGCAGGACACGCCGGGGCCCATAATCTCGGACAGGCCGTAGATATCGACAGCGTGCATATCAAACGCCTGTTCAATCTCGAGCCGCATGGCATTGGTCCAGGGTTCGGCCCCGAAGATACCCACTTGCAGCGAAGACTGGCGCGGATCGATGCCCTGACGCGCGTATTCATCCAAGATGGACAGCGCATAAGAGGGTGTGACCGTGATGCCGTCGGGTTTGAAATCCTCGATCAGGCGGACCTGTCGCGGGGTCATCCCGCCCGAGATCGGAACCGTGCTTAGCCCAAGGCTATCTGCCCCCAGATGCACCCCCAACCCTCCGGTAAACAGCCCGTAGCCATAGGCGTTATGCAGCATGTCACCGGGTTTCAGCCCTGCCGCGCGCAAGGATCGCCCCATGACGCTGCCCCAATTGGCGAGGTCATTCTTGGTGTAGCCCACGACCGTCGGCTGGCCGGTGGTGCCCGAGGACGCATGGATGCGCGCCAACTGGTCGCGGGGCACGGCGAACATGCCGAAGGGGTAATTGTCGCGCAGATCTGTCTTTACGGTGAAGGGGAATTTCGCCAGATCGCTCAGGTCGTTCAGGTCGTCGGGGTGGACGCCCGCGGCATCAAAGCTTTGACGGTAGAAAGGCACATTCGCATAGGCGTGGTGCAGGGATTTTTTCAGCCGCTCCAGTTGCAGGGCGCTGATTTCATCGCGGCTGGCAAGCTCGATCGGGTCAAGCGATGATCGGGCAGGCGTGAGGTCTTTCATGGGGTCATTTCCTCCTCGAAATGGTGGCCTTTGATGGTGCGTGACAGGCCACGGAACAAGGCGATGGTACGCCCGTCCTCCCCCGTGACTGTCACGTCATAGACGCCGGAGCGTCCGGTTCTGGATTGTTCGCGCGCCGCCGCCTGCAACCGTTCGCCAGCCTTCCCCGGTGCGAGGTAGGAAATCTGGTTCTGCTGGGCGACGGCAAGCTGGTTGTAGCTGTTGCAGGCGAAGGCAAAGGCGCTGTCGGCGAGGGTGAAGATATACCCGCCGTGGGCGATGCCGTGGCCGTTCAACATGGCCGCGGTGACCACCATCGACAGATCCGCCGCGCCGGGGGCGATATGGTCGATGCGCATCCCCAAAGATTGGCTGGCCGTATCGGTGGACCACATGGCAGCGGCGGATTTTTCGGCGCGGAGTTGCGGGGTCATGGCGGGCCTTTATGTTTCACAATTTGGATGCTTGCATAGATAATGTAACGCTTTCAAGAGAATTGATCGGCGGCTCTCTTGATTTGAGCGGCGAAGGGCGCAACTGTCAAAACATGACAGTGCATATTCATCCCTCACACCCGCAGAATGAACGCGCGCCCGAACAGGTTTCCTTTCACCGGACGGAGCTTGGTCCGATCCTGTCGCTCTATGGGCGCATGGTCGCGGCGGGGGAATGGCGCGACTATGGAATCTCTTCGCTGCGCGAGGTCGCGGTGTTTTCGATCTTCAGACGCACTGCAGAGATGCCGCTTTACCGGATCGAGAAACGTCCCAAGCTGCGGTTGAAGCAAGGGATGTACGCGGTGATCGGGGCCAATGGACAGGTGTTGCGCCGCGGTCAGGATCTGGCTGCCGTGCTGCGCGTGCTGGAACGCAAGATGATCCGCGCCGTCGACCCCTAGACCGCCGCGCTGGTCGAGGGGGCGGATGGATTTAAGGCCATTTGGAAGGGCTGAGCCGTTTGTGCCCGGTCAGCGGGCCGTCGGTTTTGGCGACACGGGTCAGCGCGTCCTGGATGGGTTCGCGGGTGACGGCCATATGATGCGCATTGGCGTGGATCATGGTGGCGGGGTCGAGGACCAGCGCCACATGGCCTTTCCAGAACAGGAGGTCATTGCGTCGGATGTCGCGCGGGACGGGGCCTGCACCTGCCACGGTGTCGGCAACGCTGATCTGCTGCTGGTCGCTGTCACCGGGGCAGGGAATGCCGCAGGCGAGGAAGGCGGCCTGAACGAGGCCCGAGCAATCGATCCCCCAGCGGCTGTTCCCGCCCCAGAGGTAGGGCGTGCCGAGAAACAGCTCTGCCACGGCGGCGGGATCCGGGAAAGCGTGCGGCAGCGGGGCGAGGTGTTGGGTCGGGATATGGCCAAGCGAGGTCTGGGCAAATCGGCCTTCCGTTCCCGTCACCACAACGCGGCTGCCAAAGCTGAGGCTGCTGACATCCGGTGATTTCAGATCGGCACGCGTATAGGCGTGGGTGGCGGGTGCGGTGACGACGTGAGTCGGGCGGACCGCAGGGCCGATGGCGGTTTCGGATATGTAACCGCAGTAGTTGTCCTTGGTCAGTTGCACATAGGCGGTGCCATCGGTGCGATGAAGCACGGTCAGCGCCTCACCGTAGAGCGCTTGCCGGTCGCGGGGGCCGTCGGGACTGCGGTTCAGATCAACGACCGGAAGGGTGATCTGCACCGCTGTCTTTTCGGTGATCCGCTTGGGGTCGGGATGCAGGCGTCGGTCAGTCATTTTGACAAGATCGCCCCGAGGCTGGCATGCAACGCGCGTGTGGCCTGACCAACGCCGCCTTTGGCGCGGGCAGGGGCGGCGCTTGGTTGCCAGCCGTAGATGTCGAAATGCGCATAGGGGCTGTCGGTGATGAAACGACGCAGAAACAGCGCGGCGGTGATACAGCCTGCGAACCCGCCAGAGGGGGCGTTATCCAGATCGGCGATACCGGGTTCGATCAGCGGCTCGTAGGGCGTGTGGAAGGGCATACGCCAGACGGGGTCGGCGTGGGTGGCGGCAGCGGATTCCAACGCGGCGACGAAATCGGGATCGTCGCTGAAATAGGGGGCAAGATCGGGGCCCACGGCGACCCGTGCGGCACCGGTCAGCGTCGCCATAGAGATAATCTGATCGGGCTTGTCCTCGTCCGCCAGTGCCAGCGCATCGGCCAGCACCAACCGGCCTTCGGCGTCGGTATTGTTGATCTCGACCGTGAGGCCCTTGCGCGAGGTCAGGATGTCTTGGGGGCGGAAAGCATTGCCGGAGACCGCGTTTTCAACCGCGGGGATCAGCACGCGCAGTTGCAGGTCCATCCCCGTGGCCATGATCATATGCGCCAGACCCAGCACCGCCGCCGCGCCACCCATGTCCTTTTTCATCAGACCCATCGACGCGCCGGGTTTCAGGTTCAGCCCACCGGTGTCAAAACACACGCCTTTGCCCACCAGCGTCAGCTTTTTCCCGGTTTTGCCCCAGTTCAGGTCGATCAGCCGGGGCGCGCGGTCGGCGGCGCGGCCGACGGTATGGATCAGCGGCAGGTTCTGTGCCAACAGATCGTCGCCCGTGATGACAGAGATCTGCGCCCCGTGTTGATCTGCCAGTTTTCGCGCTGCGGCTTCCAGATCGGGCGGACCCATATCCGAGGCGGGCGTGTTGATCAGGTCACGGGTCAGCATCTCCCCTTCGGCGAGGGCGCGGATGTGATCGGCGTCGATCCCAGCGGGCGCAACAAGGCGGGCGGCCATCGGAGATTGCGTGGCATAGCGGTCAAACCGATAGGACGCGAGTAGCCACCCCAGAGCCTCCACCGCGCGCTCTGCCGCGGGCAGGTCGGCGTGCAGGTCATAGTCGCCCTTGGGTAGCTTTGCCGCGGCACCTGCCAGATGGAAGCGCCCCCGTTTGCGGGCGCTGGCCGTGCCGTAGCCCGCCAGAGCCATGCGCAGCGCGCCATCTTCGCCCGGCAGCGTCAACGCCTGCCCCAACGCGCCGGTAAACCCCTGTGCCGCGACCCAAGTGCGTGTGGCATCGGATTGCCCCTCAAGCCAGTCAGGCAGGGCATCGGACGCAATCAGATGCAGCGGGATCGCAGCGGCGGAGGGATCGGCGAAGAGAGCGGACATAGGGCTGGGCCTTTCGTGCGTGATAGTCGCGCGCAGCCTAGACGTATCCTGTGGCGCTGCAAGCCCGTCAAAGGGTCACATCCTGCGTGTCCCAGATCGCTGTCAGCGACCGTTCGCCGATGCGGATCAGCCGCGTGAGCGTCGCCCCGATCGCGACGTGACTGTTCTGGTCAATCGCGCAGATCACATCCCCCGCGACGTTTGCCAGCTTTTGCAGCCCCACCTGTTCGGCAATCGCAATCAGCGACCGGCAGTTTTTACGCAGCTCAAGCCAGTTGGATGCCTGATACAGACGGTCGCAGTGGGACATGCGCAGGGCCAATTCCTCCATCGCGCGACAGACGACATCCTCGGCCCCTGATTCACCCAGTTGGTCATACAGGATACCCAGACGTTCCTGATCTACGCGGACTTGTTCGACTGGCCGCATTTGCAATACATACATTTGAGTCACCTCATCATTACGCCCCCACAGCGCATCTGCACTATGTCGGCCAATTGATGTCCAATTCGTTTACGGCCGTGTGCGTTTTCGCTCGAATATGATGCGAATTCAGAGTAATTTGGCTAAAATTTAGTAAAGGCGAGACAGAGATGGATAACGCGAAACCGCTCCCGAATTATCTGGTTCAACGGTATCACGGATGGAAAGCAACCAGTTACGCTGAAAACGAGGCATGGTACCGCCGTTTGGCCAGCGACGGGCAGCATCCTCGTGCGATGATCATTTCGTGCTGCGATAGCCGCGTGCATGTAACATCGATCTTTGGGGCGGATCAGGGTGAATTCTTTATTCACCGTAATATCGCCAACTTGGTGCCACCTTACCAGCCTGACGGGCAGCAGCACGGGACGTCAGCCGCGGTTGAATATGCGGTTCAGTCGTTGAAAGTCGCGCATGTTATCGTGCTCGGTCACTCCAGCTGTGGCGGTGTGCAGGGCTGTCTGGACATGTGCAAAGGCAACGCGCCAGCGCTGGATGCCAAAGACAGCTTCGTCGGTCGGTGGATGGATATCCTGCGCCCGAAATACGATGCGGTTTCGGACATCGAAGACCCGAAAGAGCAGGCGCGCCAGCTTGAGAAACACGCTGTTATGACCTCTCTTGAGAACCTGATGACGTTTCCCTTTGTGGCGCAGCAGGTCAAAGCGGGCGAGCTGACGTTGCACGGCCTGTGGCACAACATCGGCGAGGGCGGGCTTGAGTGCTATAGCGCCGATAAAGAGATGTTCCGGCCCGTATAATGGGCTGGTCTGACAGGGACGGTTCCGGCGGCACCTGCGCGTGATCGTTCCTGCGCTTTTGCTGACCGTGTCGATCATTGGTACGGTCATCGCGACCTCCCAACCGGTTTGGGGGGATCTGGTTTTGCTGGCGGGGCCTTGTGCCATCGCCAGCGCCATCTTGCTCCTGCGGGAGGCGCGGGTCTGGTTGGCGGGGCAATCCCGGCGCAGTGCCCGTGGGGCGGTGGTGATTGACGGGTCAAATGTCATGTACTGGTGGGGCGGCACGCCGCTGATCACGCCAGTGCAGGACGTGGTGCGGACCCTGAAAGACCTTGGCTTCAAGACAGGCGTGGTCTTTGATGCCAACGCAGGGTATCTGCTGACGAACGCTTACAAAGATGATGCGGCGCTGGCGGCGATGCTGAAGCTGCCGGTGGATCAGGTGATGGTCGTGCCAAGCGGATCGCCGGCCGATCCCTTCATCCTGACCGCCGCGCGCGAGATGGGGGCGGTTGTCGTGAGCAATGACCGCTACCGCGACTGGGCCGATGACTTTCCCGAGGTGCTGCGACGCGGACATCTGATCAAGGGCGGATACCGGCAACAAGAGCTGTGGTTCGACTTTGCCACGCTGTCAGACAAACAGAACGCCGCCTGATGGCCAAAGCGCCCGCGGCAGCGTTGATCTGAACATGCCCGACATGAAAAAGGCCAGCGCATCGCACTGGCCTTTTCCGACATAAAGATCAGGGGGCGCTTAGCCTTTTTTCAACACTTCGCGGCCCAGCAGTTCCGCGATCTGCACGGCGTTCAATGCGGCACCCTTGCGCAGGTTGTCGCTGACACACCACAGGTTCAGACCGTTGTCGATCGTGCTGTCCTGACGGATGCGGCTGATGAAGGTTGCGAAATCGCCCGCACATTCAACGGGGGTGACATAGCCACCGTCTTCGCGCTTATCGATCACCATGATACCGGGGGCTTCGCGCAGGATGTCGCGGGCCTCGTTCTCGTCCAGATGCTCTTCGAACTCGATGTTGATCGATTCGGCGTGGCCCACGAAGACCGGAACGCGGACACAGGTCGCTGTGACCTTGATTTTGGGATCGACGATTTTCTTCGTCTCTACCATCATCTTCCACTCTTCTTTCGTGTCACCGCTATCCATAAAGACGTCGATATGCGGGATCACGTTAAAGGCGATCTGTTTGGTAAATTTCTTCGCGGGCTTGTCGTCGGTGGGGTTGTAGATCGATTTGGTCTGGTCCCACAGCTCGTCCATGCCGTCTTTGCCCGAACCGGACACCGACTGGTAGGTCGACACGACAACACGTTTGATCGTGGCGCGGTCGTGCAGCGGCTTGAGCGCGACAACCATTTGCGCGGTCGAGCAATTCGGGTTCGCGATGATGTTTTTCTTGGAATAATCGTGGATCGCGTCGGCGTTCACCTCTGGCACGATCAGCGGGATATCGGGATCGTAGCGGTACAGCGACGAGTTATCGATGACCACGCAACCGGCCTTGGCGGCCTTGGGCGCGTATTTTTTGGTCGCTTCCGAACCGACGGCGAACAGCGCCATATCCCAGCCCGTGAAGTCGAACGTATCCAAGTCTTTCGTCTTGAACGTCTTGTCGCCAAAGCTGACTTCGGATCCCATAGACTTGCGCGAGGCAAGTGCCACGATCTCGTCTACAGGGAAGTGGCGCTCGGCCAGAATGTTCAGCATTTCACGGCCCACATTGCCTGTGGCACCCGCGATGACGACGCGATAACCCATCTTAAAACTCCAATACTAAAATGTGATGGTGCGGGCCTCTTATACCGCTTGGGCCCGCGGGGGAAGGGGGCGTGGCCTATTCGCCTGCATCGCGGGAAAACAGGTAGACGAACAGACCCGCTGCCATGAGCGCGGCAAACAGGGTGAAAATCATCACATAGGGGGCCTGCGCGGTGACGGCGGGCTGGCTGGCCGCATAGACGCGCCCCGAAAGGAACTGCGCCACGCCAACGCCCCCAATGCTGCACAGGTTCAACAGGGTCATGCCCCGCCCGACCAGCTGCGGCGGCATAAAGCTGCGGCCGTGGGCGATGATCACCGCATAGGTCGCGCCAAAGAAACCGACAGCGGCCATCAGCGCCGTGGCAAGAATGATGCCACTGTCGGGGAAAAGCATAAGCGCCACCAAGGCCGCGAGGTTCAGCGCCGTGCCCCCGACAATCACCCATTTCGTGCTGCCGATCACGCGGTCCAGTGGGCCATAGGCGAGGCTGCCTGCCACCATCGCGATACCCATCAACAGGGTCGCCCAGCCGATCTGGTGAGCGTTCGCGGCAAAGACATCCTCGAAATAGGGCCCGATCCAGAGCCCGCGCAACGCGCCGACTTGGGCGTAGCTGACGCTCATGATGGGAAAGATGAACCACAGCGCCTTGATCTTGAACACGCCAAGTAGGCTGCCGCGTTGTTCCCCTTCGGGGGTGGCGGGGTCGCGCACGACGCTCCAGATGCCAATCGCCGTCAGCGTGGTGATGGCGCAAAGCCCCCAAAGCGACGCGCGCCAACCGATCGTTTCCGCCGCAATCGCCATCGGATAGGAGGCGACGAGATTGCCAAGCGTGCCGATGCCCACCATGACAGAGGCGAGCACGACAAAGCGGCTTGGTGCGAATTCACGCGCAAAGATATAGTAGGCTCCCATCAGCACCGGCGCACAGCCGATCCCGATCAGGATCATCGCCAGATTGATGTGCAGCGGCTGCGTCGCCACCGCGAACAATGCCGCCCCGCCGCCCCCGCCCACCAGCAGCAAGCTGGCCGCCGTGCGCCGCGGCCCGACTGTATCCAGCGCCCATCCCACAGGCAGTTGCATCGCCGCAAAGGAGAAGAACCAAAGCCCCGACGCAAAGGCGAGGTCTTCGGGCGTGGCCCCCAGATCAACGCGCAGTGATGGGCTGAGCACGGCCAGAAAGGCACGGAAAAACTGGCTGAGCACATAGCCCAGCCCCAACAAAGCTACCCCGCGTGTCATGTCAGTGTGTCACGCCATTTGCCCGCAAGCGCTTGCGCCGCGTGGCTGAGCAGCAGAACATCCGCCCCGACCGCAACAAACTGCGCCCCGGCCTCAAGCGCGTCGCGGGTCATGTCGTCGTGGGTCGACAAGATGCCCGGTGCCTTACCCGCCGCGTGTATCTTGTGCAGCGCGGTCATGATCGCGTCTTGTACATCGGGGTGGAGCGCATTGCCCATGTACCCCATATCAGCCGCCAGATCCGCAGGGCCGATGAACACGCCGTCGATCCCGTCGACCGCGAGGATCGCATTCAGGTTCTCAAGGCCCTTCACGCTTTCGACCTGCACCAGCAGGCAGATCTCATCATCCGCCGTGGTGCCGTAATCCGCGATCTGCGAGAAACGCGCGGCGCGGGTCAGCGCATAGCCGACACCGCGGTCGCCGTGAGGCGGATAGGTGACATCGCGCACCAGTTGGCGGGCCTGATCGGCGTTATCCACCATAGGCACCAGCAGGGTCTGCGCCCCCGCATCCAGCATCTGTTTGATCAGATAAGTCTCCCCCACGGGGACGCGCACAACGGGATGGCTGTCAGAGGCTTCAAGCACCTGAAGCTGCGCCATGATAGAGCGCAGGTCGTTCGGCGCGTGTTCACCGTCGATCACAAGCCAGTCAAAACCGGCGGTCCCCATCAGTTCGGCGCTATAGGTGTCCGCAAGACCCAGCCAGCAGCCAAAGACGGTGTCGCCTTGTTTCAAAGCCTGTTTGAATGCGTTGAAGGGGGCTGGCATGGGCATGATCCTTGGTGCTGTTTCGGCGTACCCTAGGGTCAAGCATCACGGAGTGTCCAGAGGGGGCACCGCCCCCGCCCGCGCAGGCGTTCGCTTAACCCGCCGCCATGTCGGCAACAGTGGGCAGCGGGGCGACGGCGCCGTAGCCCTGGACAGACAGCGCAGAGGCCGCGACGGCGTAGTGGCAGGCGGCTTCGGGGGTGTCGCCTTTTGACAGGCGGGTCAGGAAGGCCCCGTCGAAACAGTCTCCGGCACCTGTGGCGTCGACGGCTGTGACCCGAACACCGGGAATATGCGTTATCGTCCCGGCGTGCCCCAGAAGCGCGCCGTCCTCTCCGAGGGTCAGGGCGACGATGTCCGGCCCCATTTTATGAAATGCCCGCACGATGTCTTCGGGGGTGTCCAGCCCCGTAATCTGGCGCGCGTCATCCAGACCCGGCAGCGCGATATCCGCCAGCCCGAGCGCTTGGGTAATCACGGAACGGGCTTGCTCAAGGGGCCAGAGCGCCAGCCGCAAGTTCGGATCGAAAGACACCTGCCGTCCGGCCGCCCGTGCGATACGCATCGCCTCCAGACCGGCATCGCGCGCGCCGGCACTGATCGCCAGAGTGATGCCGGACAGATGGGTGAACCGGGCGCTCTCTATGGCCTCAACAGGCAAGCTGTCTGTGGTCATTCTGCTGGCAGCAGACCCTGCGCGGCGATACTCGAACCGGTGCCCATCTGACCCGTGGCGCACGAAGTAGAGCCCCGTCGGGGCCGATGCATCCGTCGCAACGCAGGACGCGTCGACGCCCTCGCGGCTCCAAAGATTGCGAAGCTCTTGCCCGAAACCATCGTCGCCCAAGCGCGTTGCGATGGCGCTGCGCGCGCCGAGGCGGGCAGCGGCAATGGCGACGTTTGACACGTCACCACCGAATCCCTGGTGCCACTGCGTCCCCTTGATCTGGTTGAACTCGACCAGCGGTTCGCCGATGCAGATAATATCGAAGTCGCGCATGGGTTAGTGGTTGTTGCGCGGCAGGCCGCGGCTGGTGATGTCGCGGTATTCGGTAGCACCTTCAAAGACCATACCTTCGGAGAAGGGGCGTACTTTCTCGCGGAAGATCTCTTGCCAGGGGGATTGGCTTTCCGGCTGCGCATAGCCCCCCGCAGCGTCAAGGGCCGCGCGGCGCGCGGCAAGCTCGGTTTCGTCCAGCAGCACGTCCACGCGGCGCTGTTTCAGGTCAATGCGGATCGGATCGCCGTCTTGCAACAGCGCAAGCCCGCCACCATCCGCAGCTTCGGGCGACGCATTCAGGATCGACGCCGAGCCAGAGGTGCCGGACTGCCGCCCGTCGCCGATACACGGCAGGGCGCGGACGCCCTGTTTGATCAGATAACTTGGCGGGCGCATGTTCACCACCTCGGCCCCGCCGGGATAGCCCTTGGGCCCTGCGCCACGCATCACCAGAACACTGTCATCGGTCAGCCCCAACGCTGGGTCATCGATGCGGGCGTGAAAGTCTTCTGGCCCGTCGAATACCGCGACACGGCCTTCAAAAGCCTCTTGTGCGTTCGAGAAATAGCGCGCCCGAAAGCCCGCGTCGATGGCAGAGGTCTTCATCAAGGCGCTGTCGAACAGGTTGCCGCGCATGTTCAGGAAACCGGCATTGGGTTTCAGCGGTGACGCCGCGCGGCGGATCACATCCTCATCAAGGATCGGCGTGTCGGTGTAGAGTTCGGCGATCGTTTGACCGGTCACAGTCAGCGCATCGGGATGTGGCAAAAGCCCGGTCCGCAACAATTCACCGATCACAGCGGCTGTGCCCCCCGCGCGGTGGAAGTCTTCGCCCAGATAGGTGCCGACGGGCTGCATATTGACGAGGAGGGGCACGGCGTGGCCGAATTCCTCCCAATCTCCGTTGCTCAGCGCGATGCCAAGATGCGCGGCGATGGCATTGAGGTGGATCGGCGCGTTGGTCGATCCGCCTAGTGCGGAGTTGACGACAATGGCATTCTCGAAGGCTTCGCGGGTCATGATCTGGGCCGGGCGCAGGTCTGCATGGACCATATCAACGATACGTTTTCCCGTATGATAGGCTGCTTGCCCGCGTTCACGGTAAGGTGCGGGGATAGAGGCAACGCCGGGCAGCTGCATGCCCAGAGCCTCTGACAGGGAGTTCATCGTCGACGCGGTGCCCATCGTGTTGCAGAACCCGACCGAGGGGGCGGAAGAGGCCGCGATCTCGAGGAATTCTTCAGCGTCGATTGTGCCGGCCGCCAGCTCTTGCCGCGCCTGCCAGATCACCGATCCCGATCCTGCGCGTTCGCCCCGGTGCCAGCCGTTCAGCATCGGCCCGACCGAAAAGGCCAGGGCGGGCATGCCCACCGTCGCCGCTGCCATCAGCAGCGCTGGCGTGGTTTTGTCACAGCCAATGGTCAGCACGACGCCGTCGATCGGATAGCCATACAGGCTTTCGACGAGGCTAAGATAGGCGAGGTTACGGTCCAGCATCGCGGTCGGACGCTTGCCGGTTTCCTGGATAGGATGCACCGGAATTTCCATCGGGATGCCTCCGGCGGCGATGATCCCGTCGCGGGTCCGTTTGGCCAGCTCGATATGGTGGCGGTTGCAAGGGCTCAGGTCGCTGCCGGTCTGCGCGATCCCGATCACCGGCTTGCCTGACCGCAGTTCTTCAAGCGTGAGCCCGTAGTTCAGGTAGCGTTCGATATAGAGCGCGGTCATCTCCGGATCGTCGAGATTGTCGAACCACTTACGGGAGCGCAGAGATTTGGTGTCGGTCATAATTCGTCTTTCAGCGGCCGGTCACGCCAGGGAAGGCAATGAGAATAGCGAGCGCGAGGATTTGAAGGGCAATGAAGGGCAGGAGAGAACGGAAGATCTCTCCCAAAGAGATATCGGGTGGTGTCACCGACTTGAGATAGAAGGCGGCGGGACCAAAGGGTGGCGACAGGAAGCTGACCTGCATGTTCATGGCGAAGACCACACCGAACCACACAGGATCAAGGCCAAGATCGCGAATGATCGGGACAAAGATCGGCATGGTCAGCAGTGCAATCCCTACCCAGTCCAGAAACATCCCAAGGACAAAGAGGATTGCCATCATGAACAAGACAATCACGGTTGGATTGTCGGACACGCCGGTGATCAGGTTAGAGACAAAGGTGATGCCCCCCATCAGGTTAAAGACCCCGACCAGTGCCGAGGCACCGATCCCGATCCAGACGATCATCCCGACGGTCGCGAGGGTTCGCTTGGCCGCGCCCACCATCAGCTCTGTGGTGAATTCGCCGCGGATCATCGTGGACAGGGTCACGCCGATCACCCCGATGGCAGAGGCTTCGGTGACCGAGGCAATGCCGCCATAGATCGACCCCAGCACAAAGATCACCACCATGATTGGCAAGATCAACCCTTTGAGCAGACGCATCTTCTCGGCTGTCGAGGTCTCGTCCGGTTCCGGGATCGGGGCGATGTCGGGGTTCATATAGGCCCGCACCAGCACGTAGATGATATAGAAGCTTGCCAGCATCAGACCGGGCAGGAAGGACGCGGTGAACAGATCCCCGATAGAGACGGACGCCGTCAGACCATAGATGATCAAGACGATGGACGGGGGCACCATTGTCCCCAAGGCCCCGCCCGCGCAGCAGACGCCGATGGCCAGACGCCGGTCATAGCCAAGCCGCAACATCTGGGGCAGCGCCAGCAGACCCAGCAGCACCACCTCGCCCCCGATGATGCCGGACATGGCGGCCAGCACCACGGCGACCAGCAAAGTCTGGATCGCGATGCCGCCCCGCAGACGGCCACCGACCACGCGCATGGCGTCGAACAGATCGCGTGCAATGCCCGACCGATCCAGGATCGCGGCCATCAATACGAACATCGGTACGGATACGAAGACGAAGGAATTGACGAAGCTGAAGATGCGGCTGGTGATCAACGGCACGGCCATCGGCCCGAACCAGCCAAGCGCAAAAATCAGCGCCACGAGCAGGGTCACGAAAGCCAGTGGCATGCCGGTGATCAGCAGCAGGAACAAGGTGACGAACATCGCCCCTGTCGCCACTTCGATCCCCATGGCCTTAAAGTCGAACAGCGCTGTGAGAAGGTCCATCACCGGTCCTGTTTTGTCATGTAGTTCCAAGCAAGCACAGCGAACTGCACGGCCATGACCACGAGAATTGTAAAGAGAAAGATTTTAAGCATCCCCGGCGTGGGTGGATCCCATGCGCTGCCGCTGCTTTCCAGCCGGATCGCACCGGTTGGCGTCCAGACCGCACGCACAAGGCTTTGCCATGCGGCCCAGCCGAAGAAAGCCGTCGCCACGAGGCAGACCAGCGAAATCACCACATTGAAAATGCGCCGCCACGGGGCTGACAGGTAATCGTAGATCAGGACCACACGGATATGCGCATCCCGCGATACCACATAAAGCCCCCCGTAAACAAAAGCGGTGGCGTTCAGAAAGATCACCGTCTCATGCGCCCAGATCGTGGGGGCGTCAAAGACATAGCGCAAGACCACCTCGATCCCGAGAATCGCGGCAGAGGCGAGGATCGCAAAGGCAAAAAGGATGCCGATCCGGTCGATGCCGCGCCCTAGCAGCCCGGCCTCCGGGATCGCCCCCTTGGGTGCGTCAATATCCACTGGTGCGCTGGCCGCGACGTTGGGATCTGTCCTGTCTTGCATATGCCCCTCCCGAGCGTTCACCCCTCCGGTCTGTCCGGAAGGGTGCTGGTGCTTCGGCGCTTATTTCAGCAGCCCGTTTTCTTCGAGATAGGCGGTCAGCGTGTCATAGACCTTGCGCGATGCGTCGGATGCTTCGGCCGCCTTCTCCCATTCGGTCTTGGCGAAGGCGCGGAATTTCGCACGCTCTTCATCGGACCAATTGTGCACGGTGATATCGGCGTTGGCTTCGGCTTCTTTCACCGCGGCCATATCACGTTCGGCCAAGGTCGACACCTGGAGCTGCCGGAAGTCTTTTACGGACTCCACCAATGCGCTTTGGATATCCTCGGGCATCGAATCCCATACACCTTTGTTGATCGACACCTCGACCAGCGGCATGGAGTGGAAGCCGGGATATACAGGATGGTTCGCCACGTCATGCATGCCCTGCGCGTGGTTGGTCGAGAAGACGGTATAATCCGCCGCGTCGATCACGCCCTTGTCAAGCGAGGTGAACACCTCGGAGCCAGGCAGGTTGACCGGAGACGCGCCCGCTGCGGCAAAGACTTTCTGCACCATACCTTCGGGCGCGCGCATTTTCAGCCCCTTCAGATCGTCCACACCGTCCAGCGGCACCTTCGACAAAAACGCCTCGAGGCCGGGGGTCGTCGCGCCGATGAAGTGCAAACCGTAGGGTTCAAGCATTTCGTTCATCAGCTCATTGCCGCCGCCGTTCTCCATAAAGTCGAACATCTGCTGCGGGTCTGACCATGCCCCGACCGGATTGGCAATCAGACCAAACGCCGGCTCTTTCCCTGCGAAATAAGAGGTATCAGTGACGTGGCCATCGATAATGCCAGCCGCCACGGCATCCTGAGATTCAGTATGGGCGACGATTGTTTCAACGGGCAGCAGATCGACCTCGACGCGGCCGTCGGTTTTGGCGGCGACGTCTTTTGCCCATTCTTGCTGGAGCAAGAAGTTGGCGTTGCCTGCCGGATCAGATGACTGGAACTTGAGCGAAAAATCTTGTGCAGCAGCGGCACCGGCCAGCCCGGCGCTGACAAGTGCGGTTGCGGCCAGAAGCCTAGCGGTAAAGCGCATGTGTTTATCCTCCCTAAAAAGTCGTGACCGTAAACGGTGACGATGGGCGGACGCTAATGACAGCGCTGTCATCTGTCAACTATTCACAAAGACCTGTGCACGTGATAGGTTTTATCGCATGGAAAAGAACACTAAATACAAGCGGGTTACGTTGAATGAAGTCGCGGCAGAGGCCGGTGTCAGCGCTATCACGGTATCGCGGACGATTCGTGCCCCGAACATGGTCTCGGCTGGCGTGCGAAAGAAGGTTCAGGCTGCGATCGAACTGCTTGGGTATGTACCGGATCAAGCCGCTTCGGCGCTTGCGTCCGAGCGGACAAATGTGGTGGGTCTGCTGGTCCCATCGCTGACCAACGCGGTGTTTTCTGACGTCTTGCGCGGTGTTTACGATGTGATCGACGGGTCAGGCTTATCGGTGCAAATCGGTAATTTCCGCTATAGCCCCAGCAAAGAAGAGAACCTTTTGCGTACCTTCCTGCGTCAGCGCCCTGCGGGGCTGATTGTGGCAGGGATCGACCAAACCGACGCCGCACGGACCCTGCTCAAGTCCGCCCCCTGTCCCGTCGTGCAGATTATGGACGTGTCGGACTCTCCGATTGACCTCATGATCGGGTTCTCACACTACGATGGTGCGGTCGAAGGCACGCGGCACTTGATCGATGCGGGGTACAAAAAGCCCGGATTTCTGGGCGCGCGAATGGACCCGCGCTCGCAGGCGCGGCTTGCGGGTTTCACAGCCGAAGCGCAGGCGCGCGGCCTGTATGACCCGACCCGCGTGATCACGACGACCCACCCGTCCTCGGTGGGTATGGGCGGGCAACTGCTGAGCGATCTTCTTGCGCAAGCGCCAGACACCGATGCTGTGTTCTGCAATAACGACGACCTCGCCGCCGGCGCGCTGTTCGAGGCCGAACGCCGTCGCATCAACGTCCCCAACGATCTGGGTATTTGCGGCTTCAACGACCTTGAAATGTCGCGACACCTGAACCCGGGTATTACCTCTGTCGCGACGCCGCGCTATGAGGTCGGCGCAGGGGCAATGACCCTGCTTCGGGACGCAATCGCCGACCGCGCGGCCATCCAAACGCCGCATATCCGGCTCGACGTGGAGTTGATAAAGCGCGGGTCGACAAGGCGGGGATACCCTCGCGAATAGCACGAGGCCGGGCAGAGGGGGCGCTGCCCCCGTCGCGCAGGCGCGACTCCCCCGGAGTTTTCAGGGCAAAATGAAGAGGTCAGATGACCTTGATCACGTCTTTGTCGATGGCCAGCATATAGCCGCGCCGCGCGATATTCTTGACCAGCAGTTCCGACACGATCTGATTGCCCAATGTATCGCGCAGACGTTTGATGCGCGTGGCCCCTGCTGCTTCGTCGCAATCAGCGGCGGTCCGGCCCGAGATCATGCCCTCGATCTCGGAGCCTGAGAGCACGTCGTCATCCATGCGCGCTTCGGCAAGGACCGACATCGTTTCCATCGCGGCGGCGGTCAGTTTGAAGCCGAGGTTGTTGAGATAGACGGTGTTTTCCTCGCGGCTGATCAGGAGCGAGTTTACTTGTATCCCCACCCGTTCGATCTGCGCCATGCGACGGTTGAAGCCCACGAGCATGATCAGGAACACCAGCGCAGCGACCAGCATGGCCGTCGCAAAGACCAGCAGCACGATGATCACGATCCGGTAGCTCGACAGGGTTTCGGAAAACGCGGTGCCCGATTGTGCGAGAATTTCAAGCAGTTTGATTTCGGCCTGAGTCGTCAGATCGTCGTTCTCGACAAAGATGCGTTCAACCTGCGCGTTAAAGGCATTGGCGTCGGGCAAGGCCCATAGCAACAGCCCTGCGCCGATCAGAATGATCGCCACAACGGCCGCGATACCACCGCCGACAAAACGCCCGCCCGTGCGGCGCATCTCAGAAGCGGAGGAAATTTGGTCCGGCACTCGCTTTCCTTTGGTTTAGGCCATCCTTGCCAAAGACAGAGACGATCGTCAGCAACGTCCAGCCATGTGCAGCCAGCCGGTCCGTCAATTGGGCCTGCGCCGAGGCACGGCTGCAGTCACCGGATACCTGCGCCACACCATAATGCAGGCGCAAGGGGTTTTCCTGCTTTGCCTTGTAATCGGCAAAACATTCCGCCGCTTGGGCAGAGGGGGCGGAGAGGGCCAGAAGCCCCGCAGCAGCCAGGGAAAGGAGGATGTGTTTCATGACGATCAGACTGCGCCTATCCGGGCGGATATTCAATATCCATTGGGTCTGTACCGCTTTGTTATTCGATAACAGGGGGGTGTTATTGCCTGTCTGAGGGGGGTGCGGCCAGTTTGATCCCACGGCCTCGCTCTTGATGGCTTTGCATGGGGTGCTTCCCATGTTGCCCCCAACCGAAAGGATCAGACAATGCGCTTTACATTGCACCATAAATTCATCGCCTCGATTGCAGCCGCAGCCGTCGCTATCACCGCCTTTACTGCTGCCCCCGCCGCGGCGGGCGACCGCAACAGGGATCTGGCGAAAATCGCGGTCGGTGTTCTGGGCGTGGCCATTGTCGGCAAGATCATTCACGACAAGAACAAGCGCGACGAAGAACGTGCACGGCAGGAAGTATCAAAGCACCGCCATGCGCCAAACACTGTGTACCGCGCCCCACGCACTCAACGGGCCGAGCGCGTGCCCGTCTACCGCGCGCCGCAATCGCGCCACCGGGTAGAGCCGCGTCCGCTGCCCAAGGGCTACAAGCGCAAGCAGCATCACACCCATGCCAACGCCAAGCTGCTGCCCAAACAGTGTTTCCAGAGCTTCGACACGCGTCGCGGTCAGGTGCTGATGTTCGGCCGCCGCTGTCTTGAGAATAATTTCCGTCATGCCAACCGTCTGCCGCAGCAATGCGCGCAGCAGATCCGGACCCATCGGGGCACCCGCTATGGATATGACGCCCGCTGCCTGCGCGGCGCGGGATACAGTTTGGCGCGCGGTTAATCTCAGCGTGCCAATACCGGGGGCATTTCGATGCTCTCGGGTGGGGAAGGGAGGGATGTTCGGGCATCCCTCCCTTTCTTATGTGCTGTGGATATCTTTTGCGATTGTGACATCGCAGTCTTTGCAAGGTCACAATTCGCTTGGGCGGGGCTTGAGCTTTGGCGCGGGTTGGGGTTTTCACGGGTCATGAAACCAGATTTTGAATTTGAACGGGCTGCCCATGCGCGCGGCTTTGAGCGGGTCGCCGGCGTGGACGAGGTAGGGCGCGGGCCCTTGGCGGGGCCGGTCACTGCCGCTGCCGTGGTGCTGGACCCGGATCGCATTCCCGAAGGGCTGAATGATTCAAAAAAGCTGACCAAAGCTGCGCGAGAACGCTTGTATGAAGAGCTTTTGCAGGTTGCGGATGTCAGCGTTGCCCATGCCTCGGTCGAAGAGATTGAAGAGCTTAACATCCTGAGGGCGAGCCACCTTGCCATGCTGCGCGCGCTGGAGGGGCTGAAGACCCCCGCCGATTATGCGTTGATCGACGGCAATATGATCCCGCGCGATCTGACCTTGCCTGCCGAAACCGTGATCAAGGGAGACGCCCGGTCGCAGTCGATTTCCGCGGCCTCAATTGCGGCCAAAATATGTCGAGATTGTGTCATGTTGTCCTTGGCGCAACAGCACCCTGGATATGGCTGGGAAACCAACATGGGATACGGGTCGAAAAAGCACATGGAGGCGTTGCAGAAAATTGGTGTGACCCCACACCATAGACGTTTGTTCAAACCCGTACACAACATGTTGTATCAAGATAAATAACTAACCACTTGATTCAAAAAAGAAATTGACCAGGAATCGTCTGTCGGGGCATCTTGTGGATAACCAAGAGCACACAATGTGCCGGGCAAGAGGCAGCTATTATGAAGACGATGACCAAGGGTGCGGCAGCACTCCCTTTAAACACGATCACTTCTGGCGACTGTATCGAAGCGATGAATGCGCTTCCGGCAGAGTCGGTGGACCTTATCTTTGCAGATCCCCCCTATAACCTGCAGTTGCGTGGCGACTTGCATCGTCCCGACAATTCAAAGGTGGATGCGGTCGATGATGCGTGGGACCAGTTTTCCAGCTTTGCCGTCTATGACAAGTTTACCCGCGAATGGCTGAAAGCCGCGCGGCGTCTGTTGAAACCCAATGGCGCGATCTGGGTCATTGGCAGCTATCACAATATTTTCCGCGTTGGTGCCGCATTGCAGGATGCGGGTTTCTGGATCTTGAACGACGTGGTGTGGCGCAAGTCGAACCCGATGCCGAACTTTCGCGGCAAGCGCTTTACCAATGCGCACGAAACCATGATCTGGGCCGGCAAGGACGAGAATTCCAAATACACCTTCAACTACGAAGCGTTGAAAGCGCTGAACGAAGGTATCCAGATGCGCAGTGATTGGGTGCTGCCGATCTGCACCGGTCACGAACGTCTGAAAGACGAAATGGGCGATAAAGCGCATCCGACGCAAAAGCCCGAAAGCCTGTTGCACCGTATTCTTGTGGGGTCCACCAACCCCGGTGATGTCGTGCTTGATCCGTTCTTTGGCACTGGCACCACAGGCGCCGTTGCCAAGATGCTGGGCCGCGACTTTATCGGGATCGAACGGGAAGAGGCGTATCGCAAGGTTGCCGAAAAGCGGATCAAATCCGTACGCAAGTTCGATAAGGAAGCGTTGCAGACCACCACCTCGAAACGCGCCGAGCCGCGCGTGCCGTTTGGCCAGCTGGTTGAACGTGGCATGCTGCGCCCGGGCGAAGAGCTTTATTCCCTGAACGGCCGGTATTCCGCCAAGGTTCGTGCCGATGGCACGCTTGTCGGGAACGAGGTCAAAGGATCGATCCACCAAGTTGGTGCGGCGTACGAGAAAGCGCCAAGCTGCAATGGTTGGACATATTGGTGCTACAAGAAAGACGGCAAACGCGTGCCGATCGATATCTTGCGCCAGCAGATCCGGGCAGAGATGGCCAACTAGGCCTCTCCCCACTTTCACACCCTATTTACGAACACCGCCGGTGTCCTTGCCGCCTCATGAGAAGGCGTGCCTATAAGGACACTCACCTTGGCCCCGCCTTTCATTGGCGGGGTCTTTTTCGTTTCAGGCGGTCAGGAAGGTTCAGCGATGTTCAGCGGGGATAGGGGGTCTTGCCCGCGTTATACTCGGCCCAGTCCGTGATCTCGGGGTAGTAGGTCCGGCGCCATTCCCGCACCCGAGGGTTCATCACTCGCCGCCAGACCCAGGGCATCATGGCGGCCATTGTCATGACGGGGTAGCCATAGGGAAGCTGCGGCGCTTCTGCGTCGCCATAGGTTTGCAGCACGGGAAACCGCCGGTCGGGTTTGTAGTGGTGGTCGGAATGGCGTTGCAGATTGATTAGCAGCCAGTTGGACGCCTTATGCGCTGCGTTCCACGAATGGCGCGGCTGGACGTGTTCGTATTTGCCGTCACCCAGATGTTTGCGCGTCAGCCCATAGTGTTCGATGTAATTCACCAGCTCAAGCTGCCAGATCGCCACGCCCGCTTGCAGCAGGAACAGGCCCAGCCCGACCCAGCCGCCAAGGACCACGGCGAGGATCAGACAGCCTGCTTGCAGCGCCCCATATTTGAAAAACGGGTTGCTCAGGTCGGTCCAGGGTTTGCCCTTGCGTGCCAGCATCGCTTTTTCGGCTTGAAAGCTGGACACCAGCGATTGCCGCAGCACGCGCGGGTAAAAGCGGTGGAACCCTTCGTTATAGCGTGCGGTCACCGGATCGCGCGGGGTGGCGACATAGCGGTGGTGCACCAGCAGATGTTCAGACCGGAAGTGCGAATACAGCACCATCGCCAGCAGCGCATCGGCCCAGAAGCGTTCGCGTCTATTGCGTTGGTGCATCAGCTCGTGGGCGTAGTTGATCCCGATGGTGCCCGTCAGGACGCCGACGCCGAAGAAGACGGCGGCTTTCTCCCAGCCGGACAGATGGGCGGCCTGTGGCACGTACCATAGCAAGCCGAAGAGCGTGAGAAACTGCACCGGCATCCACGCGGTCGTGATCATGCGATACCAGAACAGGTCGCCGTCTGACGCGTCCGGATCGGCGTTATCAAGGTTCAGCCCCGCGATCGCGTCGATGATCGAAAACAGATACCATGTGACCAGCGGCATCAGGATCACGGTCCAGCCGCCGACGGTGGCTGAGACCCAGACCAGCGGGATCAGCGCAAAGGACAGGGCAAAAGGCAGCGCACGCCGGAACTGCGACAGCTGGTCGGTGCTTATGTTTGTGGTGGGCGAGGTCATGCTGCACGGCCTTTTCGGGTTATCTGGCCCAAGGGGTCGGGCACAGCTTTGGCTGCGATAAACTATGCCGCGCCGCCGCTAACGTAGCAAGTCATAGGCTTTGCGCATCACCGTGGGCAGGTCCGAGGGGCGGAAATCATCCCGCACGACAAAGTGTCCGCGTGCTGGCGCCGTGTCATTCGGTAGGGGCGCGTGCATGACGGTCAGCATCAGGTGGAAATGCGTGAACGTGTGCCGCACCTCCCCCGCAAGGGGCTGCCAGTCGGCAGGCGCAGGCGGTGTGCCTGCGGGGCGTGGGCCGTCTGCCTCGATCCAGTCCGTGCCGGGCCAACCGAGCATACCGCCGAGCAGCCCTTTGTCGGGGCGCGTCTCAAGCAGCCAGGCGCCATCCGCGCGCTGCCCCAGATAGACCGTGCCATGCCGGATCGGCTTCGGCTTTTTCGGGGTCTTCTTGGGCAGTTCGGCCGCCGTGCCATTGCGGCGGGCAAGGCAGGGATCGCGCCACGGACAAATGCCGCAGGCGGGAGATTTGGGGGTGCAGATCGTGGCCCCCAGATCCATCACCGCTTGGGCGTAATCTCCGGGACGGGTGATTGGGGTCAGCGCCTCTGCACGTGTCATCAGCTCGGGCTTGGCAGCGGGCAGTGGGGTGTGGATGTCATACAGCCGCGCCATCACCCGTTCGACATTGCCATCCAGCACGGTGAAGGGCAGATCAAACGCGATAGAGGATACGGCCGCAGCGGTATAAGGGCCAATCCCCGGCAGCTTCAGCAAGGCCGCGTGGTCGGCGGGGAAGTGGCCGTCATGATCGGCCACCACAGCGCGGGCGCATTTCAGCAGATTGCGGGCACGGGCGTAATAGCCCAATCCGGCCCATTCTCCCATCACATCGGCATCCGCAGCAGCTGCCAGATCAGCGACCGTCGGCCAGCGCGCGGTGAACCGCTGGAAGTAGTCGCGCACGGTTGCGACGGTGGTTTGTTGCAGCATCACCTCGCTTAGCCAGATGCGGTAGGGATCGGGGCGCACGCCCGCCGCCCGCGCCGCTGGCGGCACGCGCCAAGGCATCGCACGCGCATGGACATCGTACCATTCCAGAAGGATCAGCGGGAGGTCGCCGGAGGGGTCGGTGTCACGCAATGTTTATAACCTTTTCGGTTGGGTATGGCTGGTGATACGAGGCGGGATCGCTATGTTGTGGCTAGTCATTCGGGAAAGATAGTCATGGCGCCACGGCGTACCAGTACAAAAGGGTTCAAAAGGACGGATAGCCTGCTTTCGGCCAAGATCCGTCAGGCGAGCGAGACTCGCGGCTTTGCCCAATCCCGTCTGTTGACCCAATGGGCCGAAATCGTCGGTCAGGACGTCGCGGCCATCTCGCGCCCTGTCGAGGTCAGCTATGGCCGCGGCGGTATGGGGGCAACGCTGACCTTGCTGACGACAGGGGCAAATGCGCCGATGCTGGAGATGCAGAAGGAACAGCTGCGCGCCAAGGTGAACGCCATCTACGGGTTCAACGCGATTGCGCGGGTGCGGGTGACCCAGACGGCTGCCACCGGCTTTGCCGAAGGCCAGGTCGCTTTTGCGCCGCAACCTAAGACCCATCCCGAACCGCCGAACGACCCCGTCTTGCAACAGCGTGCTGCCGAAACCGTCAGCCCTGTCGCGAACGAGGCCCTGCGCGATGCACTTGCACGTCTGGGCGAGAACATATTGAACAAGACCAAACGCTGAAAAAGGAAATCACATGAAACCGACATTCCCCATCCTTGCGGCTGTTGCCGTAGCTGCCGCAGGTGGCTGGTACGCTTTCAGCGGTACAAATGCCGTGAACAGCACACCGATCAACCCGCTGGTGAGCGCGGCCAACGCACAGTCAGCCGACACGGCAGAGGCAGATGCGCCTGCTGCAACCACCGAAATTCGGGACATGACATTGGGCAACCCCGATTCAGCGGTCCAGATCATCGAATACGCATCCTACACCTGCCCGCACTGCGCCGCCTTTGACCAAGGCCCGTTCCAGCAGCTCAAGGCGGATTACATCGACAACGACAAAATCGGCTTCACCTACCGCGAGGTCTATTTTGATCGCTACGGCCTTTGGGCGTCGATGGTGTCGCGCTGCGGTGGCGAGGACAAGTTCTTTGGCATTACCGACATGATCTATGCCGGTCAGTCCGAATGGGTCCGCGCCGGAGAGCCTGCCGCGATCGTCGAAGAGCTGCGCAAAATCGGCCGTTTGGCCGGTCTCGACAATGCTGAACTGGACGCCTGTCTGCAAGACGGTGAAAAAGCACAGTCGCTGGTCGCATGGTGGGAAGAAAACCAGAAGGCGGATGACATCAACAGCACGCCAAGCTTCATCATCAACGGCAAGAAATACTCCAACATGCCCTATGCCGAGATGAAAGAGATCATCGACGCGGCGCTGGAAGAATAATGGCGGCCCCGCTGGCAGGGCTCAAGGTTATTGAGCTGGCACGTATTCTGGCAGGCCCTTGGGCCGGTCAGACGCTTTCGGATCTCGGCTGCGAGGTGATCAAGGTCGAAAGCCCGGCGGGCGACGACACCCGCCAGTGGGGGCCTCCGTTCATCGAGCGCGGGGAAGATAAATCCGCCTCGTATTTCCACTCGGCCAACCGGGGCAAAGCCTCGGTTGTTGTCGATCTGACCACCGATGAAGGTCAGGCCAAGATGAAAGAGCTTTTGGCCGATGCCGACATCCTGATCGAGAATTTCAAAACCGGCGGGCTTGCCAAATACGGGATGGATTACGCCAGCCTGTCCAAGCAGTTCCCCAAGCTGATCTATTGTTCTATCACCGGTTTCGGGCAGGACGGCCCCTATGCGCATCGCGCGGGCTATGATTTCATCATCCAAGGCATGTCCGGCCTGATGTCGATCACGGGTGAACCCGACCGTCAGCCGCAGAAACACGGCATGGCGATCACCGATATCTTTACCGGCGTCTATGCCACCACGGCCATTCTGGCAGCGGTACACCAGCGCAGCCAGACCGGCGTGGGCCAGCATATTGACATGGCACTGCTGGATTGCGCTGTTGCGGTCACGGGCAATCAGGCGATGAACTATCTGACCACGGGCAATGCGCCGACGCGGATGGGCAACGCACACCCGAACCTCACCCCCTACGAGGTGTTCACATCCTCTGACGGGCATCTGATCATCGCCACGGGCAATGACGGGCAGTTCCAACGGCTGTGCCGGATGCTGGGGCTGGATGATATGGCAACCTCGGCAGACTATGCCAAGAACGCCGACCGCGTCGCCAACCGGCCCGAGATGATCCGCCGTCTGAACGGGGCTACCAGCCAACGCACCCGCGACGATCTGCTCGCCGCCTGCGAGGCAGAGGGCGTGCCAGCAGGGCCGATCAACGACATGGCCGATATGTTCGAAGACCCCCAAGTCATCGCGCGCGGCATGAAGGTCGAACTGGACGGAGTGCCGGGCATCCGGTCGCCGTTCAAATTCTCGGGCGCTGAACTGGCTTTGCATCGCGCCGCGCCAAAGCTGGGGCAGGACGACTAGGTTCGCCCCGACACGCTGCCCGGGCTTCGCTGGAAGCTCTGGCGGTTATGCCGGTTTCGGCAGTCGATCCAGCGCGGCAAAAAGCGCGTTTTCAGGATCGAACTTCAGTCGCACAGGCAGGGTTATCACCTTCATTCTGAAAGACGCGGGCAGACGCACCGCGTCTTTTTCCGTTGTGACCAGCTGGGCGCCGCGCAGGGCGGCATCCGCCTCTAGCCGTCCCATCAGCGCAGGGTTCAGCGGCTGGTGATCCTCCAGCGCTTCGGCGTGGACAATCTCTGCCCCCAGATCGCGCAGGGTGGCAAAAAACTTCTCGGGGTGGCCGATGCCTGCGAAGGCCAGCGCGCGGGTGTCGGACCAATCCATCCCCGTTTGCAGGGGGGCGAGTTCGGCACGCACATGCGGCAGCCCGTCGGGCAGGGCGGTCGCGTCAAACTGCGCCTGATCTGCAGCGCCACCGATGGACAGCACGATATCCGCCCGCGCCAGACCCGTAGCAACGGGTTCGCGCAAGGGGCCCGCAGGGAGGCACAGCCCGTTGCCGAACCCCTTGGCCGCATCTACCACCACGATTGACAGATCCTGATGCAGCGCGGGGTTCTGGAAGCCGTCGTCCATCACAATCACCGATGCCCCCGCTTCCGCCGCGGCCTGCGCCCCCGCTGCGCGATCCTGCGCAACCCAGACATCGGCAAAGGCGGCCAGCAGCAGCGGTTCATCCCCCACCTGCGCGGCAGTGTGGCGCGACGGATCAACCTGCACCGGTCCCTTCAGCGTGCCGCCGTAACCGCGCGACACCACATGGGGCGTGTGATACCTGTCGCGCAGGTGTTCGACGACAGCCATGACCGTTGGCGTCTTGCCCGTGCCCCCGGCGTTGATGTTGCCGACGCAGACCACCGGAATATCCAGACGCAGCGGCGTGCCCGCCGCCAGCCTGCGGGCAGTGGCCTTGGCATAAAGCGCGCCCAGAGGTTGCAACAGGCGCGCGCGCCAATCGGGCGTGGGGCGGTGCCAAAAGGCGGGGGCGCGTTTCATGATGTGGCCTCTCGCTGGTCAAGCGTTTCTTGCACAAGGTCGATCACCTTGTCGGTGACGGCCGCACCGCGGCTGATCACATCCCACCCCGCCTGCGCCATCGTCGCTGCCTGATCTGGCGCGATCAGCCGGTTCACGGCGGTGCCAAGCGCTGTGGCATCATTCACGATCCGCGCGGCCCCTTCGGCAGCCAGCCGGGTATAAAGCGGCAGATACCGCCGAACTTTCGGCCCGTACAGCACAGCCGATCCCAGGGCCGCGGCCTCGAACGGGTCACAGCCACCGCTGCCGTTGATCAGGGAGTTGCCCAGAAAGGACACAGGGGCCAGCCGGTAGAACAAGCCGATCTCTGCCGGATCATCGGCGATCATCACCTGGGTCGAGGCGTCGGGATAGCCCGCGTCGCCCCATCGCAGCACGCGAAAGTTCTGATCCTCCATCCGCTGCGCGAAAACATCGGCCTGCTTGGGGTCTCCGGGCGCGAGGATCAGCAACAGCCGGTGTGATAGACGGAGCCCTTGGCGGTGCGCGGTAAGGACGGTGTTCAACTCACCCTCGAGCACCTGATTGGCGAACCAGATCGGGCGCCCCACAACCGCAGCCGACAGATCGGCCAGATCGGAATCCATGCACGGCAACACGCGGCCACCGGCCTGAAGGGCGGGGGTCAGCTCTATGTCCTTGCGGGCGAGCCCAAGCCGGACAAGCCGCTGCATCCCCGCCTCCGACCGCGTCATGATCGCCGAGAAATGCATCAGCAGATCGCGGGTCAGATCGCGCAGCCACCGGTCGCGCCTCCCGTCAAAGCCGTCGCTGTCGGCATCGATCAGGAACATCGGACAGGCCTGTGTGGTCATCTCTGCAATCATATTCGGGTGCAAGCGCCCCCATGCCCAGACACAGGCGTCGGGCTGCCAGTAATCGATAAAGTTTTTGGCAAGCGTCGGGTGGTCTTCGGGCAGGGTATCGATCAGCACGTCGGCTTCGCTACACGGCGGCAGGTCCACCGGCACCAATGCTTGGGGAACGGTGATCAGAACACTCAGCCCCGGACGGCTCCGGCACAGGCGGATGGCCAGATCCTGTATCGCGAACAAGCTGCCGGGTTCGGGGGCGTGGCACCAGACCAGCTCTCCGGTGGGGCGCTTGGCCACGGGGGTGAATGGCGGCACGCCCCCGCGACCGGTAAAGGCGCGATAGGCCGACAGCCCAAGCGACCGCGCCATAAGAGTTTACCCCAGCTCTTCGGTAGAGGAGGCCGCAGCCTCTTCGTCGCGCAGACGGTGCAGATGGGCGATGAAATACCGCATATGCGCATTATCGACCGTGCGCTGTGCCTCGTTTTTCCAGGCGTCATAGGCGCTGGCGTAGTTCGGAAAAATCCCGACGACATGGATGTCATCGACGTTTTTGAACGCGGTACCGGTGGGCGAAATCAGTTCGCCCCCAAAGACGAGATGCAAGCGTTGGGTCATATCGCGGTCCTTTGTTTTCAAACAGATGGCCTTGGGGGCAATCTAAGGGGTGGCTTGGGTCTGGGCAAGGCCGCTTAGCAGCGCCGCATGGACGGCATCGCCCCCCGCGACGACACCGTTCAGGCGTGGATCGGGGTTGTTGAACCGCAGGGGTTGCCCTGTGCGGTCGGTGCATTGCCCGCCTGCTTCGGTGACAATCAGCGCCCCTGCGGCAATGTCCCATTCCCAGCTTTTGCGCAATGTGACCATGCCGTCAAAACGACCCTGACCCACCAGCCCCAGCCGATAGGCCAGCGACGGACGGTGCGCGCGTTTGAAGCCGGGGTCGCCCTTGGTCCAATGCTGCATTTCCATCACCGGTTTCGTGGCCAGCACGGTCGCCTCGGGCAATGTGGCGATGTTGGAGACAGAGATGCTTTGCCCGTTCAGGGTCGCACCGGCCCCCGCCGCCGCGGCATAGAGCCGGTCGAGCATGGGCAGGAACACCACCGCCGCCGTGATCCTCCCGTCGCGCGCAATGGCAAGGGAATGGGACCAGGTGTCGGATCCTTCGATAAAGCTGCGTGTGCCGTCAATCGGGTCGACGATGAACAGATCACGCTGCCCCAGCCGCCGTGTACCGTCGTCGCTTTCCTCGGACAGCCAGCCATAATCCGGACGTGCCGCTGTCAGCGTCTGGTGCAGCATCGCGTTCACCGCAAGGTCAGCCTCCGTCACCGGGCCGGCATCATCGGGCTTGTCCCAACGCTGCGCGGTCTTGCCGGTGAAAGAGGTCGCAATCTCGCCCGAGCGGCGTGCGGCCTCGATCAAAAGGGAGAGGTCATCAAGCGCCGGCAAGGGTCATTCCCGAGACAAGAAGCGACGGCACAACGCGGCTCAGATGCGCGCGCGCGTCATTGGCCGGTACGATCGATTGCAGCATATCACGCAGATTGCCCGCGATGGTACATTCGTTGATCGCGTGGGTGATCTCGCCGTTTTCGATCCACAGACCGGACGCCCCGCGAGAGTAGTCGCCGGTATTGGGGTTGATGGTCGACCCGATCATCGACGTCACCAAAAGACCTGTGCCCATATCACGGATCAGGTCTGCGCGGGTGGCATTGCCCTGGGACAGCGCGATATTCCATGTGGCCGGACCGGGGTTCGATCCGGTGCCGCGTGCGGCATTGCCGGTCGGGGTCAGCCCCAGCTTGCGCGCGGTTGCCAGATCAAGGGTCCACCCCTGCAACGTCCCGTCGTCCACAATGGTGCGGCGCGACGTGGGCAGCCCTTCACCATCGAACGGGCGCGAACCTGCGACGCGGGGGCGAAACGGGTCTTCGATCAGGGACATGCCCTTTGGCAGCACCTGTTCGCCCATAGCGTCGCGCAGCCACGAAGCACCGCGTGCAATCGCCGTGCCACTGATCGCCGACAGAAGATGCCCGATCAGCGCCGAGGAAATGCGTTCATCAAACAATACCGGATAGGCCCCCGTGGGCGGTTTGCGTGCACCCATGCGTTCAAGAACGCGCTCACCGGCTTTGGTCCCGATGTCTTCGGGGCTGCGCAGGTCGGTCTGGAAGATGCGGCTGTCGCCGTCATAGTCCCGCTCCATCCCTGTGCCGCTGCCAGCGATTGCAACGCAGGACAGCCCGCGGTCGGTACGGCGGTATCCGCCCTCGAAGCCGTTGCTGGCCGCCATAAATACCTGTTGCGCGCCATAGCCCGCACCCGCGGACTGCACCTGACTGACACCTTTGACGGCCAGCCCTGCGGCCTCGGCGCGGGCGGCGTCATCCTGCAGCGCTTCGGGCGAAGGCTCGGGCGCGGGGTCGTAAAGCTCAAGCGCCTCGACATCCCAATCCGTCGCCAACTGGTCGGGATCGGCAAGGCCGATGTAGGGATCTTCGGGGGCCTCTTTCGCCATTGCCACCGCGCGGATCGCCATTTCCTCGATCGTGCGGTCCGATGTGTCGGAAGCAGAGACGTTGGCAGAGCGTTGCCCGACAAAAACCCGCAGCCCGATATCGACGCCTTCGGCGCGTTCGGCCTGTTCCAGCACCCCGCCACGCACATCGACGTTCACCGACGTCCCGCGCACGGCCATCGCATCAGCACTATCCGCACCCGCTTGACGGGCGGCATGCAGCAACGACTTGGTCAGCGCCTCAATGGATTGCGACATGGGGGGATACTCCTTGAATGGGTGAAAGACTGCTAGCGCCCCTGCCGCAGCTGTGCAAGGGACGCCAGTCGCTGGAGGGCCGTGGCCGCAAAGGGTTACTTGATCCGCTGCCCATTGGCGAGGATTTGCCCGTCGCGGGTAAATTCGAGCTTGGATTTCAGCGTATCCTCCTCACCCTCGGCCGGGACGGCGAACATGCCCATCATCATACGCGCACCCATCGCCATCTGCGCAGGCAGCAAGCCCGAGGACACCAGCGTATCGATCAAGGTGTTCCCGCCCACTAGCTTGAGGTCAACAGCGCCCGACGGCTTGAGCGCCGTGGGGGCGTTCTCGTCATGCTCGAACGTGACCGCGCCATTGCCGGTCAGCTTGGCCCCCAGTGCATCCACGATCAGCGCATTCAGGTTCACGCTATCGAGCTGTGCTGGCACCTGTCCGGTCTCGGCCATTCTGGTCGCGGCCTCGGGGTCAAAGTAATCCATCAGCAGCCGCGCCTTGCCGGACACATCCAACGACAGGTTGGCCGGATCGCGGGGCAGGGTGCCTTGCGGGTTGATCATGCCCCAGACCATATCCGACATGGTGAACCCTTCGAGGTTCAACCCAAGGGCCACGTCCTGCGCATCGTCGGTCTTGAGCACCGGCGCGCTCAGGTTGAACGCCGCATTATCGAGGCCGAAGGACAGAAGGAATGGAAACTGCTGCGGCTGCACTGACAGCGCCATGCCCTGACGCGAACCGGCATAGCTCATGCCGTCGGCGCTGGTTTCCACCGTCAAACGCCCCCCTTCAGAGGCGACAGCGGCAGACATATTACCGTTCTCGGGATCTTCGATGTCGACCGTCATGGTGCTGTTGCCGCTGGTGAACGTGCCCGCGCCGGTCATACCTGCCCGCAGCATCGCGGCCATATCACTGGCCTGCGCGATACCCAGTGGCAACCGCCCGTCGCCGTCGAACGTCATATCCGTCGAGGTGCCGTTGATCGTCGCGATGGCGGGCTCTTTGGGGTCTTTGAAGCGCATGTCAAACGTCATCGACGCAATGGACCCGTCCTGCGCATAGGCGCGCATATCGTCCAGCACCGATTTAGAGGCGTATTCGACGTTGTTCAGCACCACATTCAGCGAGGCGTTGTCGGGGCCGAAGGTCTCGTCGCCCACCGTCATCTGATCCAGCGTCAAGCCTAGAAGACCGGCAGCATAGGCGCTGCTCAGGTCGGTCGGCGTCCCGCTCACGCGCATGTCCTGGCCGGTCTGGTTCACGGTCAGCGCTGCGCGCACGCGGTCTTCATCCGGGTCGGTCGGGGTGATTTCGAACACCAAGGGCATTGCGTCGGGCATGACCACCGACACGGTGCCATCGTCGTTTTGCACAAGGCTCAATTGTTCAAGCGACATCGAGATCTGGCCCAGATCAGGCTCGCTCGTCAGATCAAAGCGGACATTGCTCACCGCGAGCGTATCCCCGGATACCTTTTCGGTAGCCGTCAGCGCATAGCCCATGCTTTGCATATGGTCCTGCCAGTCACGCCACACATCCTGCGGTGTCACATCCGCCAAAGCGCTGGACGAGGTGAAAAGAACTGAAAGGGCGGCACTGCCGAAGAGAGGGCGGATCATGAAAAATTCCTTTGTCGCAAATCGCGGGCGGCTATCCGGTGACAGCGCGGTTGCGCTAAAGGTAAGCGCCCGACGCCACCTTACAAGGCAAAGCGACCCGCGCCAATCTGCGATGTTCCGCCCGCGGGGGCGCTTTTGATTGGCGCTGGCGGATGTTGTTGCTAACGATGTCACCAAACGCCGTGCACGGCAGGCCCCGTGCGGGGCTTATTGATGACGAAGGGAATTATACGATGGATATGACAGGTAAAACCGTGATGATCACCGGTGCCAGCCGCGGGATCGGGGCCGAAGCGGCACGGGTTTTTGCAGACGCAGGTGCGAATGTCGTGCTGATGGCGCGGTCTCAGGACGCGATTGCCGATCTGGCGGGCGAAATTGGCAAGCAAGCCATCGCGATCCCCTGCAACGTGGCCCGTTTCGGTGAGATGTCCTCGGCGGTGGAAACGGTGCTGGGGGCCTTTGGCGGCGTCGATGTGTTGATCAACAACGCCGGTGTGATCGAACCGATCTCGCATCTTTCCGCGTCGGACCCTGACGAATGGTCGCAGGTCATCGATATCAACCTCAAGGGTGTCTACAACGGCATGCGCGCTGTCTTGCCCGTGATGAAAGACGCAGGCGGCGGGTCGATCCTGACCATCAGCTCGGGTGCCGCGCATCACGCCATCGAAGCCTGGAGCCACTATTGCGCGTCCAAAGCGGCGGTGAACATGATGGGCCGCTCGATCCACCTGGAGGAAGCCGCGAACGGGATCCGCGCCATCGGTCTGTCGCCGGGCACGGTCGCAACCCAGATGCAGCGCGAGATCAAGGCAAGCGGCATCAACCCCGTCAGCGAACTGGCATGGGAAGATCACATCCCCGCCGATTGGCCCGCGCGGGCCCTGTTGTGGATGTGCAGCGCCGAGGCCGACAAATACTGTGGCGAGGAAATCTCGCTGCGCGACGAGGGCATCCGCAAAGCGATTGGTCTGGTATGATCGATTTCGACCGCGAAGGCCCCGTCTGGGTCGCGACGATCAACCGGCCGGACAAGGCGAATTCCCTCACCCACGAGTTGCTGGTCGCCCTGGCCGAGTTCATGGAGGACGCCCAAGCCGCCCGCGCGGTGATCCTGACGGGGACTGGCAAAGTGTTCAGCGCCGGTGCCGATCTGGACGAGGCGCGTGCGGGGCTCGCTGTCTCTGACATATGGGAGCGGCTGTCGGGTGCGATTGCCGCGCTCCCGGGGCTGAGCATCTGCGCGCTGAACGGGACGCTGGCGGGGGGCGCTATGGGGATGGCCTTGGCCTGCGATCTGCGGATCTGCGTGCCCGGGGCCAAATTTTTCTATCCGGTTATGAAGCTGGGGTTCTTGCCGCAACCCAGCGACCCCGCACGTATGGCCGCCTTGATCGGCCCTGCGCGCAGCAAGCTTATTCTGATGGGCGGTCAGAAGATCACTGCCCAAGAGGCACTAACGTTCGGCTTGGTCGATCGTATTGTGCCAGCCGACGAGCTTATGCAAAGCGCACGCGATATCGTCGCCGATACCGTTGCCGCCACGCCCGAAATTGCCACTGGGATCAAAGCGATGTGCGCCCCGCCCGAAACCCCTGCCGAGATGCCCTAGGTCAGGCGGTTAGATGAACGGGACAAAGGGCACGCCGCAGCTTGCCAGCAGTGTAAGGCCCGAGATGATTAAAATGATGCGCATATTCTGCCCTTTTATTGGAATAAGCACGATCGTCGTGCATTTGGTTTAAGGTCAAGTTAATGGTGCCGCTGTAACTCACAGCTGTATCCTTAACCCGAATGGAAGAGCACGTCATGACATCAGAAAATTTGCCCGCCCGCCGCGGGGTTGTCATCGGCGCGGGGCCTGCAGGGCTGATGGCGGCCGAAATGATGGCCGCGGCAGGCTTGGCTGTGACGGTCTGCGATCACAAGCCATCCGTCGGGCGCAAGCTGTTGATGGCGGGTAAATCGGGGCTGAATATCACCAAGGCCGAAGACCACGCCAAATTCCTGAACGCTTTTTCGACGGCGAAAGAACCGCTTGAACCCATTCTTAACCGTTTCGATGCTACGGCGGTGCAGGAATGGGCCAAGGGATTGGGGCAAACCCTGTTCACCGGCTCTACCGGGCGGGTTTTCCCGACCGTGATGAAGGCGTCGCCGCTGCTGCGTGCGTGGCTGGCGCGGCTGGCCGATGCAGGTGTTGCGGTGAACACCCGTTGGCGTTGGACCGGATGGGAAGACGGCGCGCCGGTGTTCGATACGCCAGACGGCATGAAAGGCTTGCCGGCCGATGTCACTGTGCTGGCCATGGGCGGGGCAAGCTGGTCACGCTTGGGGTCCACCGGCGCTTGGGCCTTGCCGCTGCGCGACGCGGGCGTCGATATCGCGCCTTTTGCGCCTGCCAATGCAGGAATCGCGATGAACTGGTCGCCGCATATGGAAGCGCATTTCGGCGCGGCGCTGAAAGGGATCGGCTTGAAATCAGGCACCTACCGATCGCGGGGGGAGGCGGTGATTTCCGCCCGCGGATTGGAAGGCGGCGGGATCTACACCGTGTCGCGCGGGCTGCGTGAAGGGCATCCGCTGATGCTGGACCTGCTGCCGGATCAATCCCGCGAGGCGTTGGTCGAAAAGCTGGCTAAGCCGCGTGGCAAGATGAGCGTGGCAAACTATCTGCGCAAAACGCTCAAACTGAATGTGGCCAAGATCGCGCTGCTTCAGGAAATGGCGCGCCCCTTGCCGGCGAACGCGACTGACTTGGCGAGGTTGCTGAAAGCGCTGCCGGTGAAGCACGCAGGGCTGCGCCCACTGGACGAGGCGATTTCAACCGCAGGCGGGGTAAAGCTTGATGCGCTGGATGACGGGTTGATGTTACACGCCCGCCCCGGCGTTTTCGTTGCAGGCGAAATGCTGGATTGGGAGGCCCCGACGGGCGGGTATCTGATCTCGGCCTGCCTTGCGACAGGCCGATGGGCCGGACAACACGCTGCCGCTTGGGCGCAGCGGGATTAACCTTCGCGGGTGGCGGCGGCCTTGAACGCGGGGCGGTCACGCATGGACTTTGCCCAATTTCCCAGCTTGTCATCCACCCGCGCAAATCCCGCGCCGATGGACCAGTTGATGCAATGGGTCGCCAGCAAATCCGGTATGGTGACTTCCTCCCCCATCAGGAACGGCCCGTCCAACCTGTCTGACAGGATCGCCGCAGAGCGGGCGAATTCGGCTTTCAGGCTATCCTTGATCTCGGGGACGCGCTGTTCCTGCGGGAAGACAAAGCTGTGTTTCGCCGCAGCCCAAAGGATCGCATCCATTTCGTCGATCAGCCAGAAGGTCAACGCATCCTGATGCGCTCGGGCCGCGGTGCCAGGGGGGGCGGTCAGCGCGCCGTGCTTGTCCGCCAGATACTGCATGATCGCGACAGAATCGGTCAGCACGTCGTCACCGTCCACAAGTGCGGGAATTTTGCCGGACGGGTTGTATTGCTTGGCCTCGTTCGAACGTGGCGCACAGGGCAGGTGATCGTAGGGCTGGCCCAACTCCTCGAGCATCCACATCACCCGCATCGCCCGCGTTTTGGTTGCCCCGATTACCTTATACATCGATATTCCCTCCCAAGAATTAACCTGAATTTAGCGTTGTGCCCCCAGCATGGCGAGGCGGATAAAGGCGCGTTCGACCAGCGCCATCGTCGGCGCGTGTTGGCCTGCTGATCGAAGCGTTAGGTCGGTGTCTGTCAGCACGGTCAGTGCGGTTTCCAGTTTGGCCGCGCCCCAGTTTTTGGCCTGACGCATGGCGCGATCGCGGTCGCGGACGCCCCAGATCTGGCCGCCCGGATTGCTCGCGATGCGGTAAAGCGTGCGAAAATGACGTGTCGCCATGATGATCAGCGTCACGGCGTTCACCCCTTGGGCCTGCAGCTTGGCCATCACGGGGCCGATGTCGCCCGCGCGCGCCTCTGCCACGACATGGAGAATGTCGTCGACCTCTGCCTCTGTCGAGGTGGGGGCGCAGTTGGCCACATCCTCTGCCGTGAGCGGGCCTGCGTCGCCGATCTTATAAAGCGTGATTTTATCGACCATTTGACGAAAATCGCCCGGATCAAGCACCCGCGCCAATTCACTAAGCGCCCCCATCGCATCCGCCTCGGGGCTGAGCTTTGCTTCGGCAAGCACGCGTTCAATCTCTGCCCGGTCGGGTGGATTGTCGTAGATCGGGGTGGCGAAAGCGTTCTTATGCGCCTCGAACGCCTTGAGCACCTTGGAGGTTTTTTTCAGATCCCCCGCCGACACGACGATCTGCGCGTCGCCCGGCTGCCAGTCGGCCAGTGCATCGGTCAGGATTTTGGCGATATTGTCGTTGGCGTCTTCCACAAAAGCCGCGCGCGGCCCCGGAAAGAAACCTACCGCCTTGATCGCGTCCAGCAACATGGGCGCATCCCGCCGCAGGTCAGCGGCCTGAATACGGGTCAGGCGCATTTCCTCTTCGGCATTGGGGCCCAGCAGGTTTTTCAGGAAAGTCTGCCGTTTCAACGCGACGCGCATCGCATCGCCGCCATAAATCAGCAGCCCGGTCTTAGTCGGATCGGGCTTGGCGAAATAGGCATTCGCGTCGCGTGGGGGCAGCTTCATGGGGTCAGATCGGCCGCGTAAAGGCGGGTGACCAGCTGGTCGGCCAACATGACCATCAAGCGTTTTTGGGCATCACGTTCTGCCGCGAGCGTTGCAACAGTCGAACCGGTCGCGGAATAGCCGGTAAAGTTTTCGACATTTCCTGACACCTCGATCTGACCACTGCTGAGGTTGCGCAGGGCGAAATCGACCTTGCCGACCAGATTATACCGTGTGGTGTTGTCTTCGCTGTCGATCGCCAACCCCTCTTCCGAGGTGTCGACGGTCAGGGCCAAAGCATATCGCGGGCTGGCGGCGCGACCCAACCGCGTCTCGATCTCGCGAACGAGCGTGTAGGAATAGGCATCATTCGGCGCGTCGACCTGCACCGCGTTTTGCAGCGCCGTGCCAGTGCCGCCGGGGCCGTAAACGGGTTGAAACCCGCAGGCCGCCAGGACCAGCAGTGGCAGTGCGATAAGAAAACGGCGGTTAAGCAACGACATTGACGATCCGTCCGGGCACAACGATGACCTTTTTAGGCGTGGCCCCATCAAGGGTACGAATGACAGCTTCGTGGCTCAGCGCGATCTTTTCAACCTCTTCCTTTGGCATATCGGCAGGTACCTGAATTTCCGCGCGGCGTTTGCCGTTGATCTGGATCGGCAGGGTCACCGTATCGTCGACCAGCATCGCCTCGTCTGCTTGCGGCCAGGTCGAGGTAGTGATCAGACCGTCGCCGCCTTGCGCGGTCCAGATTTCCTCTGCCAGGTGGGGCGTCATCGGGGCCATTAACTGGGCCAGCGTCATGATCGCTTCGCGCTGTGCGGCTTTGCCCGCCTTGGATTTCTGCAACGTTGCGGTAAAGGCATAAAGCTTGGCAATCGCGGCGTTGAAGCCAAAGGATTCCACACCCATTGTGACATCGTGGATGGTCTTGTGCATCGCGCGCAGCAGATCGTCGTCGCCAGTGCCTGTGGCGCTATCGTCCATCTCGGCGATGCGGCTGCTGATGTTCCACACGCGGTTTAGGTGCTTATACGCCGCCTCTGCCCCGGATGCGGTCCATTCGACATCGCGTTCGGGGGGCGAATCGGACAGAACGAACCAGCGGGCGGTATCCGCCCCGTAATTCGCGATGATCCCCAGCGGGTCGACCACGTTTTTCTTCGACTTCGACATCTTGGCCGAGGGGATGACTTCAACCTCTGTCCCATCGGCGAGTTTGCCGTCGGTCACATCTTCGGGCAGGTGATAGACGGGGCGGTCATTTGCGTCGCGGGTTTGGTAAATCTCATGTGTTACCATGCCTTGCGTGAACAGTGCGTTAAACGGCTCAATCGCTTTTTCGGGCAGATGGCCGGTGATCTGCATCGCGCGGGCGAAGAAGCGCGAATACAGCAGGTGCAGAATCGCGTGTTCGATGCCACCGATATATTGGTCCACATTCATCCAGTATTCCGCATCCGCCATATTGGTCGGCGTGTCAGCGCGTGGCGCGGTGAAGCGGGCGAAATACCAAGAGGAATCGACGAATGTGTCCATCGTATCGGTTTCGCGTTTCGCGGGCGCACCGCAAGACGGGCAGGCGCAGTCGCGCCATGTGGGGTGTCGGTCCAACGGGTTGCCGGGCGTGTCAAAGCTGACGTCATAGGGCAGCTCGATCGGCAGGTTCTCTTTCTTTTCGGGCACCACGCCGCAGGTGTCGCAATGCACGACCGGGATCGGGCAGCCCCAGTAGCGTTGCCGGGACAGGCCCCAATCGCGCAGGCGGTATTTGGTCACGCCTTGGCCCACGCCCTGCGCTTCGCAGGCGTCGATGGCCGCAATGATCGCCTCTTCGCCGGTTTGCCATTTCTCGCCGGCAAAGCCGCCGTTGTAATACACTTTTTCGGATTTCGCCGGCACGAAGGGCGCGGAGAGCTTTGGGTCTGCGTCCTCGGACGGCAAGAAGGTCGACGTGATCGGCAGCCCGTATTTGGTGGCGAATTCAAAGTCCCGTGCGTCATGGGCGGGGCAGCCAAAGATCGCCCCCGTGCCGTAGTCCATCAGGATGAAATTCGCGATATAGATGGGCAGTTCCCACGCGGTATCGAAGGGGTGGCGCACACGCAGGCCGGTATCCATCCCCAGCTTTTCAGCAGTCTCGATCGCTTCTTCTGTCGTGCCGCCCTTGCGACATTCGGCACAGAAGGCCGCGATTTCGGGGCTGTCTTTCTCGAGCAGTTTGGCCAGCGGGTGATCCGGCGAAATGCCGACAAAGCTTGCGCCAAGCAGGGTGTCGGGGCGCGTGGTGTAGACTTCGATCCGGTCGAAACCTTCTGGCGCGTCGATGGTCGAGAACGCGAATTGCAGACCGCGCGATTTGCCGATCCAGTTCGCCTGCATCAGCTTGACCTTCGCGGGCCAGTTATCAAGCGTGTCCAAAGCATCAAGCAGCTCTTCCGAGTGGTCGGAGATTTTAAAGAACCATTGCGTCAGCTCGCGCCGTTCCACCAGCGCGCCAGAGCGCCAGCCGCGCCCTGCCTCGACCTGTTCGTTGGCCAGAACGGTCATATCGACCGGATCCCAGTTCACGATGGCGTTCTTGCGATAGACCAGCCCTTCCGACAGGAAATCGAGGAACAGCGCCTGCTGCTGGCCGTAATATTCAGGGTCACAGGTTGCGAATTCGCGGGACCAGTCGATCGACAATCCCAGCGGTTTCATCTGGTCGCGCATGTCGGCGATGTTGCCATAGGTCCAGTCTTTTGGGTGGCCGCCAATAGCCATCGCGGCGTTTTCAGCGGGCATCCCGAAGGCATCCCAGCCCATCGGGTGCAGCACGTTATGCCCCGTCGCGATCTTGTAGCGTGCGATCACGTCGCCCATCGTATAGTTCCGCACGTGGCCCATGTGGATGCGCCCCGACGGATAGGGAAACATCTCAAGCACGTAATACTTTGGCTTGTCGGCGTTGCGTACCGCTTGGAACACATCGTTCTTTTCCCAGGCGGCTTGCCAGCGGGCTTCGATTTCGGCGGGAGAGTAGGAGGGCATCTTGGCGGACCTTATCAACGAAAAACGCCGGGCGAGCGACTAGCGCGTGGCCCGGCGTGATAATGGGGAATAGACGGGTGCGGGCTTAGAATTTGGCGTCGGCAATGCGCATTTCACGCGCACGGCTCAGGATCGCGTCTTCGACCGCGCGAGAGGTTGCTTTGCTGACCGTGCGGCCACCACGGGTTTGCAGCGCGATGTTCAGCGACCGTGCATCAAGCGCGGGATCATCAATCAGGACCGTCGCGCGGTAGGACTGGCTGCCCCCCGGGGGGGTGCCATAGCCGGTCACGATCACGCCGGTATAGGGGTCGATGGATTGCACAGGCAGGAAGTTGAGAACTTCGAGCGACGCGGACCAAAGGTATTTGTTGACCGACACGCTGGTATCAACATTCTTGCGATTGAAAATCGCCCAGATCGTGTTGTCTGGGTCCATCTCGACATAGTTGGGGTTTGTGGGCTCAAGGCCAAGATTGGGGTCGCGATCCGCGGGTGCGCCAAAGTTGAGCGCGCCGCATGCGCCAAGCGCTGAGACCACCACGAGGGCTAGTGTAGATTTGAATACCGAACTGCGCACCATCTCGACCGTCCTTTGCCTGTTTGCGCACAGGTCTATCCAAGCGGGGTTCGGTGGGCAAGCGCAATGTCAGTATATACTAGAGTACAGGGCACCTGTGCCTCTGCGTTCTTGGCCCGTCCGAGCATTCAGCGGGGTTGCACAACTGTGACATAGCTGCATCACAGTTTTTTCCAATGATGCCAAGGCTTCCGCGATCCTTGCCAAAACTAGGGCAAACGCTGAAAACACCTCTCATACCTTTACCGGATTCCCCGGTATGGGCATATGAATTCAAACCGAGGGATAACTCATGAAAAAAGTTCTCTTCGCTACAACAGCTCTGGTTGCGACCGCTGGCGTTGCAGCTGCAGACGTTACATTCGGCGGCTACGGCCGTTTTGGTGTCATCTATGTTGAAGGCGCAACAAACGAAACAACCATCACCAGCCGTTTCCGTCTGCAAATCGACGCGACAGCTGAGTCCGACAACGGCATCACCTTCGGTGCACGCGCTCGTATCCAGCAGGACAACGACGGCGACAGCAACGGTGCAAACCTCGGTGAAGATGCAGCTTCCGCAGGCGGCACATTCCGCAGCGACCGCATCGAAACAGGCATCAACGGCATCCGTTACTTCGCGCGCTCCGGCGGTCTGGAAGTCGGCGTTGGCAACATCTACGGCGCGATCGACTCCATGCCCGGCATGTACCCCGTCGAGCTGGGCCTGACCGGTCTGTCCTATGACTACATCATCAACGGTGCCGGCGCGTACTCCGCGACATACGACTCCGATGGTAACGGCGCAGCTGGCCGCAACGGTGTTGAAGTTCTGTACGCAATGGGCGACCTGAAAGCGCACCTGTCGTACTCCGAGCTGGACCTAGTTGCGAACAACAACGACCTCGAAGGCGAGCGCATCGAAGGTTACTTGGCGTACACATTCAGCGGCTGGACCGTTGCTCTGGGTCTGCAAGACTCCGACATCGCAAACGACACTGAAGTTGCTCTGACAGTTGGCGGTAACGTCGGCGTTGCAGACCTGACATTCGGTTATGCTGACAACGGCACCGGCGGCGACGCATTCGCGATCACCGCAGCGTTCGACATCGGTGCGGCAACACGTCTGACAGCTGTTGTACTTGACCAAGAATCCTACACCGACACCGTATACGGCGTTGGCGTAACACACGACCTGGGCGGCGGTACATCGCTGCGCGGTGGTGTTCAGAACAACCGCAACGGCGCAACCGTTGCTGACCTGGGTGTTCGCTTCAACTTCTAAGTTGAACGATACAGTCTAAAAGAGGGGCAGGCCGTTGGTCTGCCCCTTTTCTTTTGCGCCAAGCTGTTGTTCTGTGCGCCCTCAACAACAAGGGCCGACTGACATGAGCTTGCACGACATCACATCCCGCATCGCCAAAGCCGAAACCGACGCAGGCCGCGCGCCGGGCAGCGTTGAGCTGATCGCCGTGAGCAAGGTGCAGCCGGACGCGCGCGTTGCGGCGGTGCTGTCGGAAGGTCACCGCTGTTTCGGCGAGAACCGCGTGCAGGAGGCCGAAGGCAAATGGCCCGCTTTCCGGCAGGAGTTTGACGGCGTAAAGCTGCATCTGATCGGCCCACTGCAAAGTAACAAGGCACGTAGCGCGTTCGAATTATTTGACGTCATTCACACGCTTGACCGCCCCAAACTGGCGCAAACCTTTGCGCGGCTGGCGCAGGAAATGGGGCGCTGTCCTGATATGTTCGTGCAGGTTAACACCGGCGAAGAGGATCAGAAGGCCGGTGTTCTTCCAGCGGATGCCGACGATTTTATCAAGGAATGTCTGTCACTTGATCTGCCCGTGCGCGGGCTGATGTGCATCCCGCCGGTCGATGAAGAAGCCGCGCTGCATTTCGCGCTGCTGGCCAAGATTGCTGCGCGCAACGGGGTGCGGGATTTGTCGATGGGGATGAGCAGCGATTTTGAAAAGGCCATCGCGCTTGGGGCGACCCATGTGCGCGTCGGCTCCGCCATCTTCGGGGAACGTACCGCAGGCTAGACGATCAACCTGCTGTGCCGGGTCAGCTGCGCGGCGATCCGGTGCAGATGCGCGCGTGAAAAGGCGACGCAGCCTTCGGTGGGATAGCCCGGTCGGCGCTGCTGGTGGATAAAGATCGCCGACCCGCGCCCTGCAACGGCATCGGGCCAGTTCCAATCTGTCAGGATCACCAGATCGTATAGGGGATCGGCACGGCGCAGAACCTCGTGGCTGTGCGGGTAGGGGGCCTGCACAAGGCTGTTGTAGTCGCCCTGCGTCCCGTCATCAGACCAAAGATCGCGCGTGCCGATCGGCATCGCCCACGGCACAGGGGCGGGAATGCGGTCGGGACGGTAGAGCATACCGACAATGCGGTGAATGCCCGCGGGCGTCGCCTTGTCGCCCTCGCGCTTATTGCGGGTGATACCGGTTTTTCCGATGGTGCAGGGGTAAAGTTGCCCCTGAAACCGGACGCCCCGCGGCGTAAGGACCAGATCGTCGGGTGTCACAGAAGGTGCCCGGATTTGGCGGCTTTTGTGGCAAGGTAGGCGTGGTTGTGGCTGTTCTCGCCGACCTTGAGAGGGACGCGCTCTGCGACTTTGACGCCGCTTGCCTCCATCATCTCGACCTTGCGGGGGTTGTTGGTCAACAGACGCACCGATGAAAACCCCATTGATGTCAGGATGTCCGACCCCAATCGAAAATCCCGTTCATCGTCTTCAAAGCCCAGACGGTGGTTCGCCTCGACCGTGTCAAAGCCTTGATCCTGAAGGGAATAGGCGCGCATCTTGTTGGTCAGCCCGATGCCGCGCCCCTCTTGGTTGAGGTACAGCAACACGCCGTGCCCTTCCTTGCCCATCTGCGTCAGCGCGGCATGCAACTGCGGCCCGCAGTCGCATTTCAGACTGCCCATGATATCGCCGGTAAAGCAGGCCGAATGCAGTCGCGCGAGCACGGGTTTGCTGCGATCGGGGCGGCCGATTTCGATGGCGTAATGTTCCTCTCCGCCGTCGTCGGGGCGGAAGATATGCAGACGTCCGGCCTCTGAGACCTCCATCGGGAGACGCGCATTGACCACCGGATGCAAGGGGCTGCGCGCGGCAAGGATCGGTTGTGCCGCGCTCAGGTTGATCATCGTCAGGCCGTTTTGCTGGGCGAACTGACTTGCATCCGCAAGGTCGAGTATCACAGCAGCGGGTAGCAGGCGCGCTGACTTGATCAGATCAATCGCCAGGCCGTGCGGCGTCGCATCGCCCCCACGTGCGCAGGCCAGCGGGCCTTTCAGGGGGCTGCGCAGATCGTCCGCCGGATCCGCGATGGATTTCACCCATCGCAACGTGGCGTCCCGTGGCAGGAGGACACGCGCAAAGCTGCCATCGTAGGCGCGCGCTTTCAGGGTTTCGGCGCGCCGGGCGCTGATCACCAACACCGGTTCGCCACCCATGGCAAGCAGGCCGGTCAACCGCGCGGGCGTCAGCGTTTCGGCAGCCATAACCAGAACTGGCCGCGATCCCGCCAGTACAATGGGAACGCCCAAACGCAGGTCCGCACGGGCGCGTGCCAGTTGCTCGGTTATATCGGGCCCAAAAACCATGATTTGAAATCTTTCATGTTATGTTGTCACATTTCTTACTGCAGAAACCGGCGGATTGAAACATTGCGCGACAATTTCGCACGGTCGTGTGATCAAACACCTGCTACTCTTGCACGCACGGCTTTGTGAACACATCTAAAGTAAAGTTGTAGAGGATGAGTTGATATGGCCCAGCTAAAGAAAATCTTGCTCGTAGATGATGACGATGACCTGCGCGACGCGCTGAGCGAGCAATTATTGCTGACCGAAGACTTTGATGTATTCGAAGCAGGCAATGGCGCAGACGCCAAAACCCGCGCCGCCGAAGCATTGTATGATCTGGTCATTCTGGATGTTGGACTGCCGGACATCGACGGGCGTGACCTGTGTCGCGACCTGCGTACCCAGGGCGTGAAAAGCCCGATTCTGATGCTGACGGGGCATGACAGTGACGCGGATACGATCATGGGTCTTGATGCGGGCGCGAATGATTACGTCACCAAGCCGTTCAAATTCCCCGTTCTCTTGGCGCGCATCCGGGCACAGCTGCGCCAGCACGAACAATCCGAAGAGGCGATTTTCCAGCTTGGGCCCTATACGTTCAAACCGTCGGCCAAGCTGTTGATCACCGAAGACGACAAGAAAATCAGGCTGACTGAAAAAGAGACGAATATTCTCAAGTTCCTATACCGTGCTGCCGCGGGCGTCGTCCCGCGCGACACGCTTTTGCACGAGGTCTGGGGCTATAATGCCGGTGTCACGACGCACACGTTGGAAACCCACATTTACCGTCTGCGCCAGAAGATCGAGCCTGATCCCTCGAACGCAAGAATTTTGCTAACTGAATCAGGCGGTTACAGAATTATTTCATAATTGTGGAACCCAAGCGGGCGCCACTGGTTATTCCTGCGAGAGACGGGGTTTTCATGACCCGTCGATCGGTTTGAACCCGAAGTTTGTATCCGGGAAATGATACATACCTCCCTGTTGGACTAGGCCGGGCCCTTGTGCCCGGTCTTTTTTTGTCCGCAGCCCGGAAGTCCCGGGAATTCGGCATGGTGGACGCTGCGCATTTCGCGGTAGGGTGCGCGCGATCTGACCCAAGGGAGCTGCCTCATGCCTTTCACGCTGGCCACATGGAATATCAACTCTGTCCGGTTGCGCGAACCGATTGTGCTCAAGCTGCTGGCTGAACATGGGCCGGATGTGCTGTGTTTGCAGGAATGTAAAAGCCCGGTCGACAAAATCCCCACCGCGGCCTTCATCGAAGCGGGCTACACCCACATGGTGGCGCGAGGGCAAAAAGGATACAATGGTGTGGCAATCCTGTCGCGTCTGCCCTTGGAGGATGCCGGTGATCAAGATTTTGCGACGCTGGGCCACGCGCGCCATGTTGCGGCAAAGCTCGAAAACGGGGTGACGGTGCATAACTTCTATGTGCCCGCTGGCGGCGACGTGCCCGACCGCGAGGTGAACGAGAAGTTTGGCCA